>PPYF01544224.1_pt1 | contig 89604 bp, 105 predicted proteins | sample 1559871 | NCBI WGS metagenome assembly PPYF01 (sample SAMN08240021, study PRJNA423297) | Human gut metagenome, whole genome shotgun sequencing project.
CGTCTGCCAGTGCCGCGTCAACAAGTGCCGGGCAGGCCTCAGCCAGTGCCACCGCCGCCGGAAAATCGGCAGAAAGCGCCGCATCATCCGCTTCAACAGCCACAACGAAGGCTGGCGAAGCCACTGAGCAAGCCACTGCAGCAGCGAGGTCTGCTTCTGCAGCAAAAACCTCTGAAACAAATGCAAAGACTTCAGCAGACAATGCTGCTTCCTCTAAGGCGGCAGCCGCATCGTCCGCTGGTTCAGCGGCGTCATCGGCATCATCTGCGTCTGCTTCAAAAGATGAGGCGACCAGACAAGCGTCAGCAGCGAAAGGTAGTGCCACGACAGCAACAACGAAAGCATCAGAGGCGGCAGGCAGTGCGACGGCTGCATCTCAGAGCAAAGTTGCTGCTGAATCCGCGGCAACGCGTGCCGAAACAGCGGCAAAACGGGCAGAGGATATTGCTGATGCCGTATCTCTGGAAGATGCGAGTACGACGAAAAAAGGTGTGGTTCAGCTTAGTAGTGCAACCAACAGCACGTCTGAAACGCAGGCTGCAACGCCGAAAGCAGTAAAGGCGGCATATGACCTTGCTAACGCAAAATATACCGCTCAGGACGCAACGACGGCACGAAAAGGGATAGTTCAGCTCAGTAGCGCCACTAACAGCCCGTCTGAAACGCTGGCTGCGACACCAAAAGCGGTTAAGGCGGTAATGGATGAAACGAACAAGAAAGCGCCCTTAAATAGTCCTGCACTGACCGGAACGCCAACAACGCCAACTGCGCCAAAAGGTACTAATAATACTCAGATCGCAAGTACGGCTTATGTGATGGCCGCGATTGCCGCCCTTGTAAACTCGTCGCCTGACGCACTGAATACGCTGAACGAGTTAGCGGCGGCGCTGGGCAACGACCCGAATTTTGCGACCACCATGACTAACGCGCTTGCGGGTAAGCAACCGAAAGATGCCACCCTGACGGCGCTGGCCGGGCTTGCTACTGCGGCAGACAGGTTTCCGTATTTTACGGGGAATGATGTCGCCAGCCTGGCAACCCTGACAAAAGTCGGGCGGGATATTCTTGCGAAATCGACCGTTGCTGCCGTTATCGAATACCTCGGTTTACAGGAAACGGTAAACAGGGCCAGGAACGCCGTGCAAAAGAATGGCGATACCTTGTCCGGTGGGCTTACTTTTGAAAACGACTCAATCCTTGCCTGGATTAGAAATACTGACTGGGCAAAGATTGGTTTTAAAAATAATGCCGACAGCGATACTGATTCATACATGTGGTTTGAAACAGGCGACAACGGCAATGAATATTTCAAATGGAGAAGCAAACAAAGCACCACAACAAAAGACCTGATGAATCTTAAATGGGATGCTTTGTCTGTTCTTGTTAAAGCCCTTTTCGGCAGTGAAGTAAAAATATCGACAGTCAATGCACTGAGGATATTTAATTCATCTTTTGGTGCCATTTTTCGTCGTTCTGAAGAATGCCTGCATATCATCCCTACACGAGAGAATGAGGGGGAAAATGGCGATATAGGGCCGCTACGCCCCTTTACGCTTAATCTCAGAACTGGCCGCATAACTATGGGGCATGGTCTGGATGTTACAGGAGATATAACAACTAACGCCTGGGTTTATGCAAACAGGTTTGCAATTAACAGCAGTAATGGTATGTGGATTCAGATGCGCGATAACAACGCTATCTTTGGGAAAAATATAGTTAACACTGATAGCGCCCAGGCATTGCTACGTCAGGACCATGCCGACCGCAAATTTATGATTGGCGGTCTGGGAAATAAGCAATTTGGCATCTACATGATTAATAACTCAAGGACAGCCAATGGCACCGATGGTCAGGCGTACATGGACAATAACGGTAACTGGCTTTGTGGCGCGCAAATTATTCCCGGAAATTATGGCAATTTTGACTCACGCTATGTGAGAGATGTCCGACTTGGCACACGTGTTGTTAAATTGATGGCGCGTGGAGGGCGTTATGAAATAGCCGGACACGCACTTACCGGATTAAGGATTATTGGTGAAGTTGATGGCGATGATGAAGCTATCTTCAGGCCGATACAAAAATACATCAATGGCATATGGTATAACGTCGCACAGGTGTAAATTATGCAGCACTTAAAAAATATCAGGTCAGGAAACCCAAAGACAAAAGAGCAATACCAATTAACAAAGAATTTTGACGTAATCTGGTTGTGGTCTGAAGACGGAAAAAACTGGTATGAGGAAGTGAAAAACTTTCAACCAGATACAATAAAGATTGTTTACGATGAAAATAATATTATTGTCGCCATCACCAAAGATGCATCCACGCTTAACCCTGAAGGTTATAGCGTCGTTGAGGTTCCCGATATTACAGCCAACCGCCGCGCTGATGATTCAGGAAAGTGGATGTTTAAGGGTGGAGCTGTAGTTAAACGGATTTATACGGCAGACGAGCAACAACAACAGGCCGAATCACAAAAGGCCGCGTTACTTTCCGAAGCAGAAAACGTTATTCAGCCACTGGAACGCGCTGTCAGGCTGAATATGGCGACGGATGAGGAACGCGCACGACTGGAGTCATGGGAACGCTACAGTGTTCTGGTCAGCCGTGTGGATACGGCAAATCCTGAATGGCCACAAAAACCAGAGTAAAAATTAAGGCCCGATAGCGGGCCTTCTCTCATTCTGGTTGTTCGGGAAACGTTACTGGCAGGCCGGAAGTGTCTGTAGATTCGACTTTCTGCGCATAGAGCATCCACTCGGTTAATTTTTGTTTATTCTCGTCGGAAATGATACCCAGCCGTAGCTGTGAGTCCCATAGCTGGGTTTTATCCCTGACGAGCTGTAGCAAGCTTTGCTTTTCATTTTCCGCTTGTTGCCTCTGCTCTTCCTCGGTATAAGTTCGCTTTATCACTACGCCATCTTTGAACATCCATTTCCCCGAAATATCAGCCCGGCGATTTGCTGTAATATCAGGTAATTCAACGACGCTTGCACCCTCTGGATTAATTGCTGAAACATCCTTTTCAATACAAATAATAACGCCGTTATGGTCATAGACCATTTTCAAAGTGTCTGGCTGGAAATTCTTTTGTTCCTCATACCAGTTTTTTCCATCATCTGAATAAAGCCATTTGATGTTAAATTGCTTTGTTAGCTGGTATTGCTCTTTTGTTTTAGGGTTGCCAGCAGTAATGTTTTTTAAGTGCATCATCGTTAAATACTCCCCGCGTTATACCACGTCCCATTAATGCAATACTGAATTGGCCTTGCCTGAGTTGTATCAATTAATTCATCACGGTTTCCGTTAACTGAACCCGTAACGACATAACCTGACCTGTCAGACCAGCCGGGGCCTTTCCATGTCTGAACAGATGACAGACCGCCAAGGCGAATACCTGTAATAAACCTTGAGTTACATTCTGCCTGCGTATATGCACCAACATCCCCCGCAGAGGGTTTGCGTGTTGTGGTGTAAAACTCTGACCAGTTAGCTTCAAAGCCATAACCATCACGCGCTGAACGATAAAAAATACCGCCGTTCCTGTAATTCACGCGGAACTGTACAGCAGGGCAACTCCCCGCATTCATATTGAAGTGGAGGATTAATGTCGATGCACCACTGATATCTGCATCATAAACACCGCTATTCCAGTTCCAGCCAACAGCTTTATCATTTGCGACCCTGCGTCCTGTTTGCCCTAAAGCAAATGCAGGCTGCTGGTTTTTCGTGTTGTAGTCTCGTCGCCAGCCAGGAGCATAAGCATCACCATGATTAATATAGGTGAATTGAGCGTTAGTAATTCCGCCGCCGCTGGACGTACTCGGCGTAGTAACGCGTATGGTCATTGCGCCGCGAGTGCCAATAACTTCCACCACAGCACCTGCAAGACAAATATTTCCGCAACCTGTATCTGTAATGACCTTATTATTTGCATAAGCCCATGAGCCTTTGCACATCCAGTAAGGATGGTTAAATGCTCCCTGACTCTCCAGCCACGAAATAAATTGCGCAGTTGTCCAGACCTGACTATCGCCACCAATATTCAGCCATGCGCTATATGCGCGGCAGGCACCAATGTTTTTGGTGAAGGTATCTTTTCCCGGAATATCTGCGCCGTTCTGGTTTTTCTGTAATGCGCCAGAAGCCTGATTTACCGTTTCCTGTAAACCGAGGTTTTAGATAATGGCCGTTTCCGGCCTGCATGGCATGATTTACGCTTTTAAACGGGAGATTCAGCGTGCTGATTGGCTATGTAAGGGTATCAACAAATGACCAGAATACAGACCTGCAACGAAACGCTCTTGTTTGTGCAGGATGCGAACAAATATTTGAAGATAAATTAAGCGGAACAAGGACAGGCCGACCTGGATTAAAACGTGCTTTAAAGCGCCTTCAAAAAGGTGACGCACTGGTTGTCTGGAAACTGGACTGACTGGGTCACTGTATGCGGCATCTTGTCGTGCTGGTGGTGGAAGCCTGGAAAAAGTATCGGGTGTTGCTGAACCGTGTTGATACATCAACTGCACCTGATATTGAGTGGCCTGCTGTCCCTGTTATGGAGTCTTTCCCAATCTGGGGCAAATCACGTCTGAATGACACCTGAAAACAGGTGGTGGACTCAAGACGGCTTGGAATATTCTTCTTTAATGTTATGTAATTCATTGATTTTTCGTGTACGATTTTAAGACATTTATTCCAAGAAAAATTTTTAACTCTTTGATTTTTCGACTCTGTATCATCGGTCTCGAAAACCGGAGTAGGGGCAACTCTACCGGGGGTTCAAATCCCCCTCTCTCCGCCACTTTATCAATGACTTACGTCACTCACTTTTCACCGTCGATCCCCCTGTTAGAACGGACTTAGAATATTCACTTAGAATTAGACCGTCACGGGTTTCTGCTCAGAACTGTGACATCCAGCACCGGAATATCCAGAGTCGGAGAAACTGCAGGTTTGCGATCATACGTCAGCACCTGCGCCTCAGTTTTGTGACCAGAGAACAACTGCTTTTCTTTACTGCTTCCGTCGTAGTCTGAGATCCCCTTCGCTTTTAAATCGTGAAACGTTCCCGTAATCGGGTAGCCCAGCTTTTCACTTGCCGCCGCCCTGGCTTTACGCCAGATATCGTTAAATCCGGTATAACTGTATTGCCCGCCATATTTGTTACAGACCACGAAATGTTGTCCTCCCAACGATTTCGCCTGCTCAAGTGCGAACGTCAGTCGCTCTGAATACTGTTTGATCTGCTTTTTGCCAGTCTTACCCTGTTGGATAAACAAACCCTTACTCATAACCTGATCCCACGTCAGCTTTCGTATATCGCCGATCCGCGTGGCGCACAGATAGGCGATCTCCATCGCGCACTGTAAAACGGGAGATGCCTCCTGATAAATTGCGATATATTCCTCGTCCGTGAAATAGTAGTCGCGGGGCTTGAGGGAAAATTTACTGACGCCCTGGCATGGATTCCCTTTTACGTATCCGCGTTCGTATCCCCAGCGGAATACTCGCGACATACTGGCTTTTTCATGGTTCGCCTGTGTTTTGCTTTTCAGCCCCCGCTTGTCCATATACAGCCGCACGTGAGCAGGTTTTATGTTGTCGGCTTTCATTTTCCCGAACGCGGCGAGTAATTTCTTCTGGTGCTGCAGATAATCCTTTTGTGTACGCTGACCGAGTTCCAGATAGTAGGTGCTGTTGAGAAATTTGTTCCAGAGTTTACTGAACGTCATGACATCAATAGCATCATTCAGGATCTCTTCGTATTTCACCCATACCTGAGCAATTGACAGATCATTAATTTTACCCAGCGTAATACACTCTCGGGGCGTTGGTTTGAAATAATAGCTGTATTTGTTTTTATAAACGCGGGGTGGCAGCTTATTATCTTCCGCGCTTTTTCGTGTTCTGCTCATCAGATTGCATCAAAATTTGGTTGTTCTTCTTCGGCAATCTGCACGGACCTTGCTCCGGACAGCGCAGCGTTTACATGCGTCCATGTGACGCGAGGTCGCCCATCGCGGCGTTTTACATAAGAGATCCCGGCACGGGTCAGGGCGCCGCATTGTTTTGACGGGAACTGGTAGCCGGTCAGTTCAACCAGTTCCTCGTCGTTTAACAGATCGTTCATGGTCTTTCCTCATTATGTAGCTTATTGCGTCATCTGCCACATGGCAGGCACGGGCAATATCAGACTCGGTCAAGGCCTGTTTCCTGACGCTGGCCGACAGTCGGCCAATTTTGATATCAAATGCGGAGAGCAGAGTTGCTCCCGGTTGCCATCGCAGCATTGTGATCCTCCTGTTACTGGTGAATCGCAATGCTAGCGATGGTGAGTTTTTATTTCTGATTAGGCGTAATCAGTTCTGGTGGGGGGAATGCCGATTTCTCCCGCGTGACCTTAATGTTTTCTGGCAGGTGTAGCCCAAGTTCGCAGCGACTCCGTGCTTCAATAATGCCATTGGTACCATCGGCAAGTACCAGGTGAACCGCGTCACCACGCTTTAATGTGAGTTTAAGCATTAGCGTACCCTCAGCGAACGTTCGCCGCGTTCCAGATGTGCGCCTGGTACCGGGTTTAATAACTCGGCTGGTGGTGTTTCTCCACGCGCCAGTATTTCGGCGGCAACCGCCTCCGCAGATTCAATCACTTCTTTAATGGCTCGCTTGTTTGGTGTAATAACCGTTTCTACATCAACAAGTGACACGCCTTCATACTCATCCGGGATCTTATCTTTGCTATCGATAATTACCCGGATAGCCCCCTGTGCATCAGTAAATGTGTTTTTTGCGGTTTTTAGTTTATCCAGGCCAGCAGCTTGCAGGCAGGCGAGCATATGCTTCCGAATTGCTTTTTCCTTGCCTTCAAAGGACGTCTTACGGGTAGCCAGGCGAGACATTTCTTCAGCGCAGGTACTGGCATTGCCCTGTAAATTGCGGCAGATGACCATCATGGCGTCCAGTTTGTCTCCCAGTTCTCCTTCCATACCTTCAAGTGTGTCGGCGATCATCTCTGGCGTCAGTTCGTCGGAGGTTTCCAGCAGGTCAATCAGGCTGGCGTATTCTTTTGCAATAGCGATAGCGGTGCTCATGCTGTTTGCTCCTGTGCGGCGGCGAGAGCGGCGAGGCGTTCGGTTTTGATTTCATTCAAACGGCGCAGGCGCGAACCAAGATAAGTTGAATACTCCTTATCACCTTTGGATTCTGCGGCTTTGCGGTGAACTTCTACTTCCCGCGCAATAAGGCCATAGACTTTATTAACTTCATTGGGGGTTACGGCTGCAGCCAGTGTTTTGGCAACACCTGAGAGTCGTTCATCCAGTTCTTCACGCAGTCGGGTAGCATCCTCTGCTTTCTCGCTTGCCTTCTTAATACCGTATTCTGTATTCAGCTCGGCGGTGTAGGCACTATCGTTATGCATATCCATATAAACATCTGCCGCAAATCCCAGATGAGATAGTGCTTTGACGGTGGCATCAGTAAGAGACTTTTTGGAGGCCTCTTTTTCCATTACCAGTGCCCCTTTGTTATTTTTTGATATGTAATCCGTGTGGCCATATGACGGAATAAATCCTTTCACTCCGTTCCAGACGTACCAGAGATCTATCCGGATGGTGTGTACTGACAGGCAGAACAGGGAGCCGTCAGCATCCCTGACAGGTTTTTGTCCAATAATTTTCCCTGTCTGATCCTGTATAGGTTCAAGTAATGGCACACCGCGATCCACTCGCTCCTCCTTGATTTCAACTCCCCAACCAATGCCTTCCATTCCCAGCACTTCAGTCGCACGCATCAAAATATATTGTGCGCGTATGGAGTGCAGTCCTGCACCGTAATCATTATGTGTGACATACGCAGGATCGGTCCGCTGAACGCGATTCCAGATAGCCAAATTTGCTTTGCTCTGGTCATCATTCATTGCTGACAGATAATGCTCCATGCGAATTGATGCAGTTTTTTCCTCGGTATGGATCCGCTCAACCAGAGCGTCAACGTTCTGCACCAGGTCTTTTACCTGCTCGCTAAGTTTTTCTTGTGGAGGAGTCTCTTCTTCCAGGATAACAGTTACAGATTCCCGCTGTGATACGGCGTTATTTTCTGGTACGCCATACACATGGCGGGGCGTGACAAACTGCTCACGCAACTGCTGCAAACTACGCTCTCCAGCATTTGCTGCTTCGCTTTTTTCGCCCTGATTTGAGGGGGGTTCTGACATCATCCCATCGATTGAGAATCGCCCGCCGCCGTGGTTGGTGACTTTTACATCACCCTTTGGTGCTGCGTCCTTTGGCTTCTCTTCAACAGCATTTGCATCACGCTGCCCGTTAGCTTGCAGCCAGTTGTCGATGTGACTGCGCAGGGATTGCGGGAAATGGTACGTGTCTTTTGCGGGGGCACTCTGAACGACACCGAATACGGATGCCCGGTCATAGGAAAGGATCTGATCCGTTGTGCGCAAGGCCATTGACCAGCGTTTAAAATCCTCCCGATCCTGGCTGATTATTTCGTCTGCCGCTTTCAGGACGCTGGGGGTGATTTTTTCCGGGCCAACGGGTAACAGAGCGCAGGCAATTTCACGATCCAGTGTAGCGTGAGTCTGTTTGTAAGGACGTGCGGATGCTGTTTCTGGTTTTACCTCCGGCAGCATTTCATCGCGTTTACCGGGATTCTCTACCCATTTTTTTATAAATTTGGAGATAGTCCAACTGGTCGGGTTTTGTTCCTTGGTATCGCAACTTGCCAAAATTGCATGTACCAGATTATTCAATCCAGCAATATGCATGTACTCGATGGGCTTACACGCCACCATGGCATCAAGAACGATGCGGTTAAACGCGTCAACCTCATCCTCACTGTCAGTATCACTGTTGTCGAGCATCTCCAGGTATTCACGCGTCTGCGCAAGCAATTCACTGTTGACTTCGTTGGCGTCGTGGCTGAACAGCAGAACGGCGGCGAATCGTTCACGAGCCGGCAGTTTCATCAGGTCGTTAACCTGTGCGATATCTGCTGAACCGCTATCTACAACGGGGGTGTTAACTACCCATTTTTCGCCATCAAAACTGTGTTCTGTGGCGAACGTCTCATCAAACTCACCAACGCCTGGGCGCGGTTGGCCCGGGGCATCTTCCCAGATTTTAGGTTTGAAATAGTTGTCGCCGTGGTCAGGGTAGGCTTCCCACAATTTGCCGATGATGATGTTCTCGGCAACTTTTTTGTTAGGGGCGTCGATGGCGATGGCCAGCGCCGGGATCGCGCCGTTTTTGAGCGCGCCTTTTTTCGCTTCTAACAAGCCGTTAAAAATGGTCATTGGTCTTTCCTCATTACAGGTCAGTGGTTTTTAGTAGGGGAGCTCATCGGTATCTGGCGTGTATTCGATGCAAAGTAACTGCTGGATTTTGTCATCGATAGCAGCAATACGCTGTTGAGCGTCGGCGGCTGTATTCTGTTTTTGCTCACGCAGCTGCTCGACCTGCAAACCGATGATGTCGATTGGCTGGGGCTGGTTGACGGTAATTTCAATTTCGCGGCTTTCCAGAAGGATGTACCTGTCTGGAAAATTTTTTGACATATCAACCGTCGCAATAAACAGCTTTTCATGGCTGAAAGTTGAAGTTGCATAATGAATAAAGAGTGTTACTGGGATGGTGCGCGCTTCCATAGCGACTCCTTGGTGATGTATACTCGGGACCGATCAGCGAATATTGATCAGCTTCCATAGCGTCAGTGTCGTTGGTCTTTCCTCATCACAAGTTTGGTCACTTGTGATAAATCCGAATGGTTTGGTCGCCGTTCGGGGTAACTGGCCCGCCTTGTGCGGGTCTTTTGCTATCTAAAGGGTGCCGGTTACGTTTCCGGCGTCGTTATGTTTCCATCACGACCGTACGGGGCTGGTCTTTCCTGTTTTGAGCTGGTCAGGCTCATGGTCAACGCTGGTCAGGCGTGGTACTTCCTCCGGTCTTTCCCTGGTGTCACGCTGCGGGTTTGGCCTCTCCTGTTGGGGACTCAGGCACAGCGATAAAACCTGGCTGTGTGAAAAAATGGCCCATCGTGCGGACTGGGCAAAGACTAAACACAGCAAATTGATGATGGGCGCCCGGAATCGAACCGGGTAACGGGCAGGGAGTTCCCGTTAAACACCTGTTCACCACAACCGGGAGCGCACTCCGCCATTTCAAAATTTAACGACAAAGCTCAAAGTTGAGTCGATGAAGTGCGCTCTCGTGTTGTAGCCAGGACTCTTCCCTGGTGGTCACACCGTATCGCCTTGATGGTGAATCAATCGCTCATACCTGGCTGTGGCTTGCACATTCCGGCTACCTGCTATGGAGACAACGCGTTAAGGCTCCGCTTCCATCCAGACCGCTTCGACACATGTGCCATATGCCGGCGAAGTCTTTCCCTCTGTCATCGTGTTGGCGCCGACGCGCAAAATTTGATGCCGTCTTTCCGGCTGTCAGAACGTGTTTCTGAACAACTGCCGCTGGGTAAGCGTTGTTGATGAAAGTGACTTTACAATTTGTATTTGTAATGGTCAACGTATTTTTAAAAAATAATTTGTAGTTAGGGGCAAAAAAATATTCACTGTGTAAAGGTGTTTTTGTGTTAGGGGGAAAGTTGCATGCCAGCAGCGGCTGGCCTGGAAATTTGAACTGAACTATTTTGTCTGGTTTTTGGCTTCAAGTAGTTCTTTTAGCAGTAGATCGAAGTGCTCTCTTTTTTCTTTTAGCTCATTGATTAATTTATTTTTTTCGCTCTCAGGCAGTCCTCTGAATAGTTGCAGTAGAGCCTGTTCTTGCGGGGTTAGTTCTTGATTGTAATTACCCGGGTGTAGCGTGGATTCATCCAAATATTCCCCTTCATTCATGAAGAAAAAATGAACAGGGTATCCGGTCACTTTTGCTAGCTTGTCTAATTTATCTTTTCTTGGAGTTACCCCATTACACCATGCCTGAACTGATTGAGCCGTAACCCCAATATGGCGAGCTAACTCAGATTGAGACCAGCCTAAGTCTTTTAGAATCCGTTGTAGTCGGCTAGCAAAAGCCATGTTTTTCGTTTTTGTGTTCATACCGTAAGGATACAAGGTTTAATTGTAGGGAGCATTGCAAATATAATTTGTAATTACAGTTATGATTTGTAATGATGGCGCGGACACAAGGAGTCCATATGGATAAACAACTGCAAGACAAAATTCTTTCCGTAATGAGTCAATCCGAGTTAGGGCGGCGATTAGGGAAAAAACCACAAACGGTAAGCCTCTGGTTCAAAGGAAGGGTTCCCGGTGAAGAGGTTTTGCGCACATCTGAAGCTCTTGAATGGCGCGTGACCCCCCATGATCTTAGACCGGATCTTTACCCAAACCCAGATGACAGCTTGCCTAAAACGAAAGCAGCTTAACTGTTGGTGAGCCCCAAATCTGATTAAGCGTAATCAATTTTTAGCGACAGGAGACGCTATGGAAAACCAAGAGGAATTACAAAAAGAGATTTTGACCTGGGCGGCAAGGGCAGGGCAGGAACTCGTCACGATTGAAATCTGCCGGGCCTGGTTCAGTCAGGGACGCAATGATGAGTTGAGACTACATGAATTTGAGGACGCGGACGGCAATGTGGACTGGAGAGCCATCAACAACAATCGGCAGAAAATCTTTCGCTGGTTACGTGGCGAGACAACGGCGGCGCGCCGAAAAACTCAGGTGCTGGCCAGTGTGATGAAAGCCGTGCTACCCGCAGAACGGCGGGCACGTCTGGAGTCGCCGGGCGATCCCGTTTTGCTGGCAACGCTGGCGGCAAAAGAAGGGGTGGAAGCGATTAACGCTGTACATCTCCACTTCGCGCCAGAGTTAACTATCCAGGAAATTGACGAAGCAATAGCGGCGCTGGTAGCGACGCGAGGAGCAGTGATACGCACTGCGCAAGACCACCATGCATGAGCGCCTGACCAGCGTTTAACTTATACCGAGGAAAGACCGATGTTAAGACATATTGACCGCATTACCTGGCGTAACGGCTGGCACCTGAATGGGCGGCCGGCACATGTTGCAGAGATCCAACCTATTTTTGATGGGCGTATGGCTGCCGCGCTTTCGGTGTGGGAGCAGTATGAATCCAGGAAGGTCGAGTTGCGCGACAAAGGGCTGAGCAATGCGGACTATGAAGCCGGTTGTCGTCAGATAGCCGAAGCTCTGGAGATCTGAGTATGAGTCGTTTGCTGATTAACGAAAACCCCCTTCAGGTCCTGCCCACGTTGGCATGCACTATAGGGTTGAATGAAGCCATCGTTCTACAGCAAATCCACTACTGGCTGAATTCATCTCAAAATTTCTTCGAAAATCGCCACTGGGTGTACAACAGTGTGACCGATTGGCAAGAACAATTCCCGTTCTGGAGCGAGTCGACAATAAAACGCGTGCTGGCCAATCTGGAAAAATTGAATGTGGTATTTACTGGGAACTTTAACAGTGATGCCTGGGATAAAACCAAGTGGTATTCAATCAATTATGCCCAGTTATGTAAGATTGAAGAGACAACATTCCCTGTGGCCAATCGATTAGGTCAAGTTGACCCAATCGAAGAGGTCAATGTGACCCAAGCATCAGGTCAAGTTGACCCATGCGCTAAGGTCAAAATGACCCAATCTCTTACAGAGAATACAACAGAGAGTACTACAGAGATAAAAGATCCCCCTTACCCCCAAAAGGGGGAGGGCGAGGAAATCATTCTCGCTGACGCTCAAAAAGCTCTGAACTACTACAACGAGAAAGTCGGTACACGCTGCCGCGATGTTAAACCGTTTGTCATGCTGCTGACTGCCACCACCACCCGCGCTGGTTACAGCGTGGCTGAGATTCAGTTAGTAATTCGTTGGGTTATTGCGACATGGCGCCGTCGTAGCGGAAGCGTGCCGAAACCTGCGAACATTTGCCGCGTAAACCGGTTTGACGGATATCTGGCTGACGCTGAGGCGTGGGCCACTGCTGAGGCTGCCGTTGACCCTGCTGAAGTTGTGAAGAGCTACAACGAGATTCTGGGCGACCTGCTACCTATAGCTGAAATTGATACTGACCGCCGTCGGGCAATCCTGCGCCTGCTGGCACATATGCGCACGCAAACTCTTGGCGCATTTATCGGCTACTTCGAAAAATTCCGCGATAACGCCCCAGACTTCTATTTCGGCGGCGAATATCGCACCGGCTGGCGGGCAGGGTTTGATTACCTGATGAAGCCAGAAACACTGCGTAAAACCAGGGAAGGGGCATTATGAATCCAGAAGAACTGGAAGCGATCGTTCTCGCTGGTCTGATTAACGGTGGCGCGACGCCTGACGCGTTTGATGTGATTGCCACTACTCCGGAGGAAGCCTTCAGCATCGTGTTTCACCGTCGCGCTTTCAGCGAAATCAAAAAGCAGGCACTGGCGAACGGCATGATCGACATGTTGTTTATCAGCGAAGCGCTGGGCGGTTCCAGCCTTGCGGATCTGTCTCAAATATCCCGGATCCCGGCAACGGTACCGAATCTGAAAGGCTATGCCGGGAAAATGGTGCGGGCATGGCGGAGCCGCAAAATGGCGGCATTGTTGCAATCTGGCGCGGATGGTATCCGTAACGCTGTAAACCAGAGTCAGCGTGATGAGGTTATTGAATCTCATGTTGCTCAGGTGCTGGATATGAGCGCCGCTACCGGCACAGTCCAGCCGGTACACATCAAAGAGCTGTTACCGCTCTACATTGACACCGTTGATAAACGGATGTCTGGTGACGCGCAGGAAATGATGCTGAAAACCGGAGTCGAGGATCTGGATGTCGCCCTGGGCGGTATCAACATGACCGATCTTGTTGTGGTTGCCGGTCGTCCAGGCATGGGGAAAACGGAATTTACCCTGAAGATTATCGATGGCGTTACCGCAGATGGCGGCGGCGCACTGTTTTTCAGCATGGAAATGGGCGCTCAGCAGATTGTTGAACGTACCGTTGCCGGGGCTGGGAATATGTCAACGTCGCGTCTGCGTAATCCAAAAGAAATGGACGATGAGGATTTGACCAGATTAACCGCCGCGCTTGCAATCATGCAGGATCGCGATATCTGGATTGTTGATGCCACTGATTTGACGATTGAGCAGATCCGCGCCATTGCAGAGACTCATAAACGCCGTTATCCGCACCTGAAGTTGATTGGTGTTGATTACATGGGCCTGATCAAAAAACCGAAGGCCGAGCGCCACGATCTCGCTGTCGGGCATATCTCCCGCAACATGAAGACTATGGCCATGCGTCTGCATACCCCTGTTTTTGCTCTTAGCCAGCTTTCCCGCCAGGTGGATTCTCGACCTGCTGGCCAGCGTCGCCCGGTGATGTCGGACCTGCGCGATTCCGGCAGTGTTGAGCAGGACGCTGACAGCATTTTGTTTTTGTACCGCGATGAAGTTTACACACCTGATTCACCTGCAAAGGGTATCGCCGAGGTGATTATCGGTAAAAACCGTTCTGGCGGGGCAGGTGAAATTATTTATCAGGAATTCCGGAATGGGCATTTCCTGCCAATTGATCAACACGTAGCACGCGAAAAAATACGCATCCAGAAGGAGGCAGAGCAACCGAGAAAACGTGAAAAACGGTATTCAAACAAAAACTTTAATACGGACCCATTTTAACCACGCATGACCAGCGTGAAATAACCGAGGAAAGACCAATGACCACCATTTCAGGCAAATTAGAGTACCCGTCGGACAAAGGACACATAGACGACGGTAAAAACTATCTCGACGTCATTTTGTGGAATATGAACGCCGGGCCACGTGCGCGCACTCGTGCGGTTTTTGTACTAAGACCCAAAGCAGGCAATTTTTCAACACCAGCTCAGCCTGCCCGTCAGGCATCCGTAGCCGCAGCGCCAGCAGTGAAACGTAAGGGCAAAACGCACACCGGGATCGCGATTCGCAGAAATGGTGAGCGGCAAGTGAAACTCCACGAAACAGCGACAACCTGGTGTGCCTCACCGCATGAAACTTACGACAAGATAACCGGACAGCGCATTGGTGCGCCTGGTCGCTGTCGCCTGCTGCTGAGTTCCATCACTCCGATAGCAAAGAAAGGGGCGTGATATGGCCGGGCAATCAGATTACCTGCCGCCCGGCTTACCACACAACCGCGCCAAATGGCCTCTGGAATACCAACTTAAAGAGCACTACGACATGCGAGCGGCGACGCTGATCCGCCAGCTCTTTGATAAGCGTATTCCGAGGGGAAGCGTGATTGAGCAAATCGGAATGACGCCGGATACGTACCGGGAATTTTTCAGAGAGCGTCTGAACTACTGGAGAGGGGTGATGGAGCAATGAAATACAAACGGTGGGTGCGTGCGGAAGTCGTAATCATCAAACAATGTGCAGGCAGCATGACAGTTGAAAGTATAGGGCAGCTTATTGGCAGAACCGCTGCGTCGGTACGCACAAAAGCGCGCGAGCTGAAAATCTGTATGTATCTGCGGGGTAATTATCACCAGTCAGCGAAATACCTACAGGAAGATGTCGAGCTGGCAAGGGAATTACATCAGTCGGGTATTAATCGCCAGGATATCGCGGAAAAACTCGAAATGCCGATCGGAGCGGTGAATCAGTTTGTTTATTTTGAGCGGAGGATTTCATGAAAGAGCTTTTTCTTGCATTTGTGCCCCGGTTTATTAATGACCAGATCGCACTGACTGATAATGGTGAACAATATGAAATTGCCTGCAGCATGGTGGATGTGAATCCGGGCGAACGGTATGACGCGATGTGTGATCTGAAAATATTTACCTGGCTGGGTTGGGCCATTCCGTGTGGAGAACCAACCAATATTCGCCCGTTTGAGAGCAGGGAGGCTGTATGAGTGAATTGAAAATACGTCGCAAGGCAATAGCACGCGTTAAAAATCCATTACCAGTGCCCGCCGAATGCCATTTTTGTGGTGGGAATGTACGGATTGGTACGTATGTATGGTGATTGCGGAGTGACGTAAAACGAATCTTTGTGGGTGTAATATCGTCAATATCATTGGTTTCCCGGAGGGAAAGGACATGTTTGGCGATAAACTGGAGTTACCACGGAACGGGCGGATAGTGCTCTATATTTCAGATTACAAAGTAACCAGGGCTGAGGTGTTGGAACCGGAAAAACATCTGGTCACGTTACCGGACATTATTGAGTTGTATAAGCGGGTCGGATATGTGGACTTGCATCGCGATGATGTTCCCGTTGAGTGTATGGAATGTGAACACCGGAGGTTTGAAGTTGATTGAATTGACTTAGAAAAAGCCCGGGGCTATAGTTTCCGCGCAGCCGCAAAATCGGTTGCCGGGATTGGCGTCCCGGATATCTAAGTGACGCATAGCCGCGTTAGCGGTTTTTTTATGTGTTAGGCACGGCCACATTCGCATTATGGTGGGCTGTGTGGGGGCTTCTGCGGAAGCGCCGGGTTCACTTAGCCGGTTACGCCAACCCTGCACAGTTCACCACCAGATGATTGGCGTCGCTGGTGGTGATGAAAAAAACACTAAGTGAGGCCACTGCGATGACAATCCAAATATCTGCGGAATCCCTTTCTCCGCTACATCATAACCAACTTCCCGTCATCACTACTGAATTGCTTGCCAGTTTGTATGGCACGGAAGTAAATGGTATCCAGCAAAACTTCAAGCGCAACATCGCCAGATTTGTCGTAGGAAAGCATTTTTTTAAGCTGGAAGGTAATGAATTACGCGACTTCAAAAACAGACTGACAGATAGTCAGTCAGTTGCTAAACATACCCGATCCCTCATTCTCTGGACAGAACGCGGCGCAGCTCGCCATGCCAAAATGCTGGAAACAGAACAGGCCTGGGAAGTTTTCGAAAAGCTGGAAGATTGTTATTTTAGACAGCGTCCAGAGAGGCGGAGTACAACTACCGATGACCGTACTCCCTTACGTGATGCCGTTAATATGCTGGTCGGTAAGAAAGGCATGATGTATCCCGATGCCTACACCATGATTCATCAACGCTTCGCCGTCTCTCACATAGAACAACTGTCACAGACGCAAATGTTAGAGGCGATTGAATACATCCACTGCCTGCTACTCGATGAAAATCAGCCAACCATTCCAGATTTTTCTTTTATCACCACTATCAAAAATGGAAAAGTGACCAGGATGCGCCATGTTGCCAAAGGCGAACATCTGATGACGTTTGACGCTTTCAAAGAGATCGCTGAGCGGGCAGGGTATCTGGTGATCCACAGCGACAACCTGCGAAGTATGACACTGGATAAATTGATGGTAATGGGGAAAAAGTCTGCTGTATCTGTTGCTGATTCAGCATTTTGACAGGTTGAATGTTTGCCGCGGTTATACTCTATTTGCGCTTAAAAAGGTATTTAGTCACAACCAGCACGAGGCCGAATACTCTGTCAAAGTACCGCCCATGTAAAACTGTAACGTATGTACTTGATGACTAAGCTGGCACCAGGTTAACACCAGGCGCCAGCTTGAAGGAAACTTCAGTTATTGGTTTCTGAGGAAAGCGATTCTTGAAAGGGTCATTTGCGTCTGGCAGTCGACCATTTTCTTGACTTCAGCATCTGTTCCCTGCATTGAAACTTTACCGCACATAGCATCCTTAGTTTTGATCCACTGACGCTGAGAAGGCAGCAACTCTTTTTTCTTCGCCGGCGTTAACCTGCCCCAGACTGTATTCAAATCAGAGTCAGCATTCGCAAATGCCATTCGGGACTGATCAAGGCTTTCAGCTTTTTGCGGCTGAAGTTGTGCCTGCCTCTCTATTTGCTTCTCCGCCTCATACCTGGCCTGTTCCTGTGCCCTGAGTTGCACCTGTTGTTCCGCTTCAATTTGACTCTGTTGGGCATCCTTAGCCTGCTGGATTTTCTGCTGCTCAACGATCGGGTTGATAATGGAAAGCGATGTCAGTAAAGCGGCGCCCACTGATATCGGATTATCAGAAGAGGTTTTTACAAAAACGTTTTTCTGATCGTCGGTCGCCTGCACGGTGTAGGTGATACGTTTTGAAAAGGCGTTTGCGTTGTTCTCCAAAAACAGATTTTCCATTTGCTTATCGAGATTACGATTAAAATTCTTTCTGTAAGCATCAGAAAGCTGGACGTACTCGTTCGCAGGTAGAGTCATCGTCACGGTCCCTTCACAAGTTTTCATTGTGCTGCCCGTGTCACTTGATGTTGTGGAGATTTCAGAGACGGCTAGTTTGATCTTGTCCAGTGTGCTTCGTTTGGTCTGATTAGTGACATCAGGGTATTTATCGACCTGTTCAGAGAGTCCTTCATAAGCAGATTTTTTTAATAAATCCATGAGAGCTGATTGGGTCATTTCCGAAGAACAACCGATCTCATCTTTTTTGTTATCACAGCCTGTAAGGGCAATGGCGAGTAAGAGTACTGAGTATTTTAATCTCATGAATTCCCTTTAGAGTAAGGATTGGTTTTTAAGACGCGGTCTGTAATCAGTTCCGAGAGCTACAGTAAACAACGCTGAGCACTGAACGCATCACAGGCAAGGTAAAAGGTGATATCGGCAAAGGCTGTGAAACCTTTAATTCAACAGATGGGAACGGTATGCACAGGATCCTGTAACGACGCTCCCAAAACCGGAAACCTGCAGGGCATGTTTTCGCTGCTGAACTTAATATACGAACCTGCACTATCATGAACATATTTTATATCGTTATACCCCGAGTGATTGTGCCCGGCAATGGATAGTGTCCTGGAGGAACTATTTCTACTGTAAAAGGTAGACATTTAATTTCAGTGTGGAATTATTCCCTGCTGTTAATAACAATGGCTGTATATGGCACCGAGTAGGCATTGATTTTTTTAAATTCAATTGTGTTATTAATATTACTTCATTTTTTATTTTAAAGTACAGCCTGCCCGAAATGCACTGCTAATTTCAACATATTCCGCTCTGGCCGTACCTCTAAGTTTCTGAGACTCACGTTCAAAACTCGCCAAATCTTCCTTACATTTTGCCGAAGTAGACTGGAATCCTTTCCCGCACATCTGAAATGTGACTGTCGGATCCGCAAATCGGGTACGCTGGGCGTAAGCCTGGCAAACAGCGGATGCCCTCGCTTGTTTTTGTCGTGGGCTTAACGGGCGTGCTGGTGTGGCCTGTTCTGCCCTCTCCATTTTCAGGCGGTAGCAGCTTAAATTACGAGAGGCGATCACCTTTTTAATAGCCTGGGCGCGGCGATAATTTTCATTAAATTCAGGATGAGATGATGGATTAAGGTTGAGCAATGGCTCTATATTATCTTCTGCCTGGCAAAGCTGTGAATCGGTGTACTGCGCAAGTTTTGCCGCCTCGATTGCAGCCGGATCTGGTTGTGAATTTTTTTGGGTATGGCTTACACATCCGGACAGCGTAAATCCAGCGGTCAGTGCTAAGATGATTTTTGATATTCCGTTCATTTTCTATTCCTGTTTCGATGTTTTGGTGGTGCACTTTCCCCACTCGGATAAGATTATGCATTCGGATTCGAGTGATGAGGCAACGCCATATAGGCGATGGCAGCCAGCACGATGGTGATTAAAATATTTAATCAGAATTTCCGTTCTTTCCAGCGTTTAACCAACGCGGCCATGTTCAGCGGCCATAATTTAGGCTCAATCACTTTGCCTTCAAACATCGCGCCGAGCTCAATACCTGGGGCAAAATGTACGGTCATTGTTTCAGGGTTGACGGCCATCAGCTCTGCGTCTAGTAAGTCGTGTATCGTTGGAGTCAACAACAGGCCATTATCAGCGCTAAAATTGCCTGAGGTAGCTGGCTCAATGTGCGCCGCTTGCAATCGTTCGCCGTTCTGCCAGCCAGTCACCGCGCAACGGCCAGCAAAATTATTCCATACCCATTCAACAAACTGCATATGCGCCGTCGTGTCGCGCTGCTCAACGATGCGCTGCGCGGTTCGGGTACTGTGGAGTTTGACAGGTTGGCCAAGCGCGGGCGCGGGTTTCTCTTCCTCCACGACGACCACTACTTCCTGCGACATGATGATTCGATCATCGGCTACCAGTTCCGGAACAACGTCGGCCAGCTTCTCGGCTTCTCGGATGATTTGCTTTTCTTCCTGATCATCCAGGTACCGCTGCACCAGTTCAATGGTCGTGGTGGCTTCATGCTGGTGTTTGTGGATATAAAGCTCAACATCACGACGCTGGCTGGCTGGAATGTGTTTTGCCAGAAAATCCTGTAGGACGCGATTATCCAGCTTTGTCGTAACTTTTGATGTCATGCTCACAGAATCATACCGTTTCGGTGTTTCCATCTGCGTTGATTGCAGGCCTGGTAATTCGGTGTTGATTTGAGCGGAAACCTTGCGCGGGATGATTGTCGGCGTAAATGCTGGCGTGCTGGCCTGGGACGTGCCACGGCGACGGGCATTCTCCCAAAGGGCTTCTGTTTCAGGGTTTTTGCGTGCGCCTGGCTTTTGCATAGGCATAGTGCGAATCAGCGCTTCCCAGCCCATATTGACCTTCTGTTTGGCCTCGCGGCGTTTATCGGCCAGCGTAGGTTTTGATGGTCGTTTTTTGGAGAGCGCTTTCTCTGGTTTTAATTTGATGCCGCGCGATAAACCATTTATCAGTGTTGGATGCACTGATAAGGCTTTGGCCAATTGCAAACCGTTTAAATTGCTGCCATCTGTATAAGCGTACATAAACAAATCCGCCCAGCCATCATGTTGAGGGGTCATACCCACGCTGGTTAAGGCTGCGCGAATCTCTTTTTTGCGAGCTTTGTCCAAGTTAAATTTTGGGGTTTTATTTCGCTTAGTCATTTCAGTTCAGCACACTAATAATGGTAACCATGACCGCAGCAAACACGATCCCCGAAATATTCATTACTGCCATATATTGGCTACGATCTAAAATCCCGTTCCATTCCGAAATCAAATCCGGGAGAATATCTCACAGGAGACATAGCACCTTTTTTTCTGAGATCATCAGGGATCTTCTTACCTAAATAAAGCTGTGTAATCTCAGGAGGTGCAGCCCTACCCCGGAACCCAAAGCGGGAACTTTGCGTAGCTTCAAATTCATCATCCGCATCCCATGAGGGTATCTCTGGAAAATTCTCACGGGTAGACTTGAGCCACTCATCTGCGATATATACACCCCTCACAATTCCTCTTACTGTCGCCAGTATGACCTCAGCCTTACGAGCGCGTTCAAGGCTGACACGCCAGCTAAAACGTACAGCATCATAGAGGTCAATATCCTTTGAGCTTCTGTTAACCGATATCATTAGGGTCTTATGTTGGAACGTAATTGTTTCAGGTTGGTACGTAGCGATTAATTCTTTGATGTGTGCAGCACCGAACTCGTTACTGCCAGCACCGTTCATGATGTTAGTCAAGCCGGGATAGGCGTCTATGAGAGCTGCTTCAACTTCGTAAGCCGTTTTTTCTTCAGCCATACCGTGCCGATGTATAACATGGATAACCTCAAGACCAGCTAATCTGATCTCCCGAAGTTGTTTGAGTTTGTTACTCAGTAACTCATCATCATCATCCACTGCAGCAACCTCACCACGCATATGGGCAAAAACACGATTACCTTTCCCTTTCCCTACGTAGAACGTACTGCCATCTCTCGGGTCAATCAGGCGGTAGACATACCAGCCAAGATGTTCGATTACTCCCGGTGGAAATTCATTAATATCCATATTACAGCACCAAAATTTAACCTTTTCATCGCAAAATATACACAATCATGTCAATTGACAACTTATAGTTCCCACTAGTTAGCATTAAGATTTTTACAGTGAGGAATAATCAATGTCCGCTCCTGGCACAGAGTGGACGAACAACTGAAGACCCGCTGTGAGCGAGAAACAGACATCACAACTCACAAGGATTATACGCAGTTTGTTATCCAAACATACGGGTGCCAAGTGTTATAATCCGGCACTAACAGCATGATGCTTGGAAGTACATTTAAATGTAAAATGATAGTGTACTCTGACTGAAGCCTGGTAAAAAGGAACTGATATGTACAACAACCTCTATGCCCTCACAGAAAGCCTTTTCTGGGTTGATCGACTTTTAGATCAGGAATATGAAAATATTGGATTGAATGAATTGCTAATTGAGTTAGATGAATATAATAAAAGAATAGATTCACTGATTATCGAGCAAGCAAATTCTGTACAGGAGTCTCGGCTAAATGTTTACATGGCGGGAAATCGTAATATTGAAAGGTATAAGAGTGGACTGTTTTCAATGGACAGAGTCATTCTTGATGATGTTCTGTATTCATTGAGCCTACGATACAGAGTGAGTCTAACAGAAAATGCATTTGAAAAAATTATTGTAAGCGATAGAAAAGAGAAGGTTGAACATCTCAGGAAGGAAATTGCTAGATTTATCAGGTTTGCTAAAGAAAACTTTGATCTTATCCGTGGTGAGTTTATCGTTTTTGTACGCAGCGAATCTTCTATTAAAGATTCGGAGAGGGCCAATGGAATTTTAGACGATAACTCTGATGCTAATTTTATATATCGATATCTCCCTCCTAACATTGCCCGTCTTTATGAAAATAGACTATCCGTAAAGAATATAGAACGTCTAGGTAATACAAATAAAATTCGGTTATTAAACAAAAATGTTTTATCTAATGAAATTATGTTGGAAATTAAAGACTGTGAAAGTTTATATACAAATGGATATATGTATCAACATATAAAAAATGCCATTGATAATGATGATGGCTCCATATCTATGGAGCTTGTCATGGGAAATCATAGCGGAAAAAAAAGTTATGAACGGTGGGTGCAGGGAGCAAAAAACCGTACGGTTCTCTTTCATTATAAAAACCTTATTACTGACCTTAACCAAGCGCATTCATGTAGAGCATCCCTGGGGGCATATTGCCCGTTTCATGGAGAGATTCTTCGTAAACTTGATCAAAAGAATGAAGTTCAGAGGGTTAAACTCTCTATAGACGTTCCATTCTTAGAGGGACTGACTCCAAGTGAACTCTACAAAATTAGAACTGACTACGAGCCGAGTTTTAATTCTTTCCGCTCTGTACTACGTGAAGCTGCGTATGATATAGAAGCAGAAAGTGATCCATATAAGAGACAACTAATAAATCAACATTTTGTCGAGCGGGTGTGGGATGAAGGATTGACAGATATTGAGCAAAAAATACAAGCCTATAAGCGGAAGAGTAAAAAAGAACTTTTTCTTAACAGTGTGCCTTCATTGATAGGTTTTATTGGTGCACCAAATCCAGTGTCGTTGGCTACAGGAGCTTTTACGATTCTAAAAGATGTCTTTAATATTACAAGCCATTCTTCAGAAATAAAGAGCCACCCTTCATATTTCCTTCTCATGATGTCAAAAGCCAAAAACAAACCTTATGACTGAGGCAGTAGAAAATAAAGTGAAAATATATTCACTTAAGAAAGATGGTTCTAAAGGGACATAATTAGATTAACCCAGTGACCTGTTCCCCTTGAATCAACATAGGCTGTTGTTAGCTACTTCCGCTTCTGACACGAAGCGGACAAAAACTGAAGGTCCGCTGTGAGCGAGGAGCGGAAGTTGATTTTATTGAGAGTAAAACAGATCTATAGTAAATGGTCTTGTTATGTAGGGGATTTACGATAATTTTACTACCAAGGTCGTTAAAAATTCATATGAAATATCAACGATAGTGACCTATTTTTCATAAGGCCACTATATGAATCTATTGTTCTATTTTAATTTTATTTAACGTTATAGGGGCTGGGTTATAGCTAGGTATATATAATATCTCACTCCCTAGCTTGCGCTCTTTTATATTTACTTCTTTAGCGACAAGGTTACCGTCATACAACCTAATAATCACGTAGTCTTTAGATTGATCATGAAAGTAACTAAATTCTTTTTTTAATGACGCTTGTTGTAAACCAATTAAGAAACTAAATGTCATTATGGCAATAAGGGGAAGGGTTGCAGACCAAATTAAATAACTTGGATTACGTTTATGATTTTTAACAATTTTGTATATAATATAAGTAACTGTTGCTATCGATAAACTTAAAACGAAAAAACCACCATATTCAGTCTTATGTCTATAAGACTGAACAATAAAAACAATCATGATAAAAACTGTAACTGCAGTAACTTTAACTGCTTTTACTTTACTTTCAGGCCATGGAGTAAAAAACATCAACATAACACAAATTATATTAAAAAATAAATATGACATACCCACGAATAAAAATTTAGAATCTAACGTTATAAACTCCATAGGATAATCAAAATGATATGCATAGCCATATTCAAATGAAATTGCAGACATATAAGATAGAACAGTTATTGCCAATATTAGCAAGGCTTCCTTGCTTTTTATAAAGTCAATTATCATGATGTTTGTTTTTTAATGAATAAAATAATCACTTACCAGACAGTTAATCTTCTTAATTGTCATTGTGTTAAGTGAACCCCGAATTTTTCTCAGTTCTTCTGAAGAAGTCCTCATGTATATGATAACAACCAAAAAAATTTTTTTCACTAATTATACTAAAATCCATGAAGAATCAGCAGTGTGAAGCAGGGAGAACCTCTAACAAGAGACGCCGTCATTTTGTAAATTTCCCGGCAAACCAGAACATCTGCTTTTAGACATAGGATTCAATGTGCTATTACGGCGAGCTGTTCCCACAGATTGATGGAGATAGATGTTAGCAATGCCCGCTTTTGGTACGAAGCGGGCAAGCTAACTGAGTTGAAAGTTCGCTGTGAGCGAGGAGCGGAAGTTCGTAATTGTTCTCGCAGCTAGGGTAGCTAAAAGACACGGCAGGCAAATGTCTACATGTAGGATACACTTGCTATTATCAAGAATTTTAGTCCTGAAGCATTTTAACTTTCTTCTCATGTTTTTTATATTCGCCTTTTATCCATTCAGGTTCTTCCCGAATAGCTGAGCGCATACAGTATGTTGGGATATCATTCCAGAAAGCTGTAATCGCATCTGCAAACTCTATAAACTGTGTTTCTGTAACCTCAAGTTGCTCATGACGTAGACTAAATCTGTAGCCTCTTGGAATATTGATATCCTGATAATACTCAGGATGCGCGACGGAAAGCACCCGATGGGCATGGCCATCACCGTGCTTATAAACATTAACCACTTGGCGACAGGCATCGATTTTTTCGTAATAAGCCTTGCTGGTGATATCCATCCCAATCCATTCTAGAATTTCAATTAGCCTTGGGAAGCTAATGTCCCAGATCATCGATGTTACGGATTTAGCGTCGAGCCAATGGCTGAATTCTCTGATACACTTCTCTCTAAGTTCCTTGTCGAACTGATGAAACATTCCTGCTGTCAGAGCAAGTGAAACCGTATTTTTCATATCACTGAGAGCAATCCAATGTGAAATTCCTTCATCATGAGCCTGTTCACAGATAGCCCCTTCGTCGTCATAATCGGGGTCAAAACGCTTACCGGCGGCCTCATAGTAATCTTGTTCTCTCTGCCTGGCTTCAGCTTCAAGATCAGAATCGCTAAACTGCGAAAATAGACGCTTTCTGGCTTCAGCAACATAAAAATTGTGTTTGTCGAGGAAGTAAGACCGATCAATGGTTGCAAAATAAAAAAGTGAAAAATCTTTGTTGCTCATGGGGATCTCCCTCGTTTTGTCAGTTGTACAAGCCCCTGGAAGTAGGCTACTAATAAAGAAAAAATTACCTTTGAATAACTGTGCAAGATAGCAGTACGCCTAAAAGTAGTGCAAGTATCCCAACCAGGATAACGATGCGTTTTCAAATATCTGACTTAACGCTTGCGATATCCGCTCTGGCAACAAAGTAGACTGTCAGATTAAATTTGTCTTCACGCCATAGATGTGTCAGCTCATATCTTATCTAATACACACAACATTCTCTCATTCTTAGAGAATTAATCTTTTAAGGGTAGGTGTTGACGTTAGAACAAAAGAATAGATATTTTTGAAGCATATAATATGAGCTATAACCATAGGACGCATATAAAAGCTTACGGTGTGGTCTTATAATTTGGCACAAATGATTTACTAACCCGCTTCGGCGGGTCTTCTTTTTTATAGACTTCACGATGTGAAAACGAATAATAAATTGTGCAAATAATGCAGTTTTATTATTCGAGGTAATTATGAAAACCCTCTATGAGGACTGGCCTGAAACTTTCGTTAGCCGATTAGATATGTTACGAGCTCTGGATGATCGCGGCTCGACCCGGAGGCTCTATCTTGAGCGGACCGGGGCAATATTTGACGCTCTGGCAGAAGAGATACGTACAGCCGTTACCAGGCATCCTGAAATCGACGCGAGTGAACTTGATATCGGGCCGCTGTATCGCTATTACAAACGTGGAGAAAAGGGGAATCCGCTGGCTGACTTACTTATTGAGTTGGCTCCACCAACTTGTGAACGGGTTCGTATATCTCCTGAAGTGTACACAATCCCGTATCTGTTTTTTGCACTGTTGATAGCGCAAGGCGCTGACAACGATGCCCGCGATTTTTTCAATATGATGATGCGACCGTTAATCATCGCCTACCGTTTCAAACAACTGGCGCGTTACCTTGGCACTAAGGGCGGAGGACGACCACAGCACAGATTAAAAAGCGAAGCCATTGAACTGGCTGATCGTTTTTTTACTGAAAACCCGACAGCGCCATTATCGCGTGGTGTGCAATACATATCCGGTATTTTTGTGGCGAAATACTCTGACCCACCTGCAGCGTCGACGATTAGAAAATGGTTAATTTCAATTTACAGGAGTGATAAATAATGACCATAAACGGTTTAATCCCCTATAAAACCGTTTAATAAAATTCACGACGTGAATATAATTGTTCATTATTCCCTCATTGTATCTGGCGTTATGACAAATGCCATAAAATACTGTATAAATGTACAGGTAATGGCGTTAGGGGGAAGACATGAATATTCAAGAATCTATAGGCGAACTACCGGAAACATGCCGGGCTGTTATCAAGCGTAAGGACGGACACATCGTTGGTGTGCGTGTTCTGACTGATGATGAACGGATTGCCAGCCTGATGGCGTTTCTCGAGTTGGCAGAAATAGCTGGATATACTATTACACCCCCTGACGCGTAAAACACGGTATAATATCGGTGCTGGATTGAACACCCGGCACCATTTTCTGAACACTGCCGCGCCACCTGGAGTTAACCATGGCGCAGCATTCATTTATCAGGGTATCCGGCGGTTCGCTAATACCCGCGACACCAGACACGCAACGCTGGTTGACTGAACGAGTCAAACCAGGTGCTGTTGTGTATGCAGATTTCAAACAGGCACGCAATCCCGCGTTTCACCGTAAATTTTTCTCACTTCTCAACCTGGGCTTTGATTACTGGCATCCGTCCGGAGGGGCTATTTCTCCTGCGGAGCGCGAACTGGTTCACGGCTACGTTAAGTTACTGGCGTATTACGGTGGACACGGTGATGTCATGGCAGAGCTGGCTGATCAGTATCTTCTCGATGAGTCGGAAAAGCGCGCGGGGAATATCAGTGCGGTGAAGTCGTTCGAGGCGTTTCGCGCATGGGCGATTATGGAAGCTGGGTTTTATGACGTTCATCAGATGCCAGACGGCAGTTTGATGCGCGTACCTCGTTCAATCTCGTTTGCTGCGATGGACGATCTTGAGTTCGGTCAACTGTATTCAGCCGTTTTAGATGTGCTGTGGAATTATATTTTGTTCCGCACGTTTGCCTCTCAGGAGGCTGCTGAAAATGCTGCCGCGCAGCTGCTGGATTACACATCATGAAAAAAATCGACCTGAGAAAAGCTGCACGTGGTCGCGCTTGTACTGTGCGTATCCCCGGTGTGTGCAATCACAATCCTGAAACCAGCGTACTGGCTCATTATCGTCTCGCCGGAACGTGCGGCACAGCCATCAAACCTCACGATATGCAGGGCGCTATCGCCTGTAGTGCGTGTCACGATGCCATCGACGGACGTACAAAAACGGATTACGAGCACGACTCATTGTTGTTGATGCACGCTGAGGGAGTTTTCAGAACACTGGCTATCTGGCGCGATGAGGAGTTTATCTGATGAGTAACGAGTATTTATTGGAATATACCCGCATAAAACTGCGCGCTGCATTGCGGGATTTGTCTGGTGGTTCTAAGGGGCAACTGGAAGCATTGTGTGAGCACCCACCGGCAGATAAAAACGCATACCCACGCAAACATATTCATCGTGTGCAACTGGAGGACCGGACCGTTGATGCTCTGGTTACGCCAGTTTACGCTCTGGAAAGTTTTAGCAGACGTCGCCCCGCGCCGCCGATGAATGATTTTGAATTTGCTGATTCATCCTGGCGGCGTTCTGTGAACTCGCTGGATGCAAGTCAGCAAGCGTGGTTGCGTTATTGCTACGGTGGTAACCTGGCATTCAAACACCAAACAGCTATTTGTGAGGCTGTCTGGAGTCGCTATAAAGGACACATCCCCGCGTCAACTCAGAGAAAAGTAGTTAAGCGCCTGCTTTCGTTGGTGTGGTTGTCCGTGCAGGCGGTTGCAGCAGCAAATAAACGCGAGGATTTTAAGGAGATGGCCGGGTCTGCGCTAGCTGGAATGTTGTCTGTTTCTCGTTCCACCTGGTGCGAAACATACTCCCCGCACTGGGCAGGAATGAAAGAGGCGGTGAGAGCACTTGATGAAATGGCACTTCTTGCAACTTTGCATCACTATCAGAACCATTTAGACGATGTTTGCGTATAATGCTTGCAAAACCGAACAAAATAGACCATATTTAACGCTAATTTGGTATGTTGCCAAATTTCTAAGAACCTCGCCACGGCGGGGTTTTGTCGTTTCTGAATCAGGAAAAATCATGTCTGAACCTCTAACCGCTGGCGTTGCTGCTGGCTCGGCGGGGGTGACGTTTGCTGCGTTATTTCCTGAGGCAACACCTGCAGTGATGATCTGTGCGCTGGCTGGCGCAGCTCTCTATGTGTTGTCGTCCGGGCAGCATCGATTCTGGAAGCAGGTTATTTTCGCACTCATTTCGTTTGTTGGCGGTGTGTATTGCGCTGAGACAGCGTCAGCCATCATTACCGGTATTCTGAACGCGGTGCTGAGTCACCTGAACCCTCCCGTAACAGTAAAAGTCTCTCCCGCCATTGGTGCACTGGTTGCATCAGTAATCAGCGTTACATCACTGTTGCGGATCATGTCACAAGCTCGTTTATGGAAATCAGATAAGGGGATGAAATAATGACCCTGCACTCTGTCCTCATTAATGCCAATGCAATTATCTGTCTGATGCTGGCACTGCGGTTGATGTTTTTTCAAAAAACAGGCCGCTATCGTTTTTTCATCTCACTAACTGCTTACCTGGCGATTCTGTCTGCTGCGTGGATAGCCCTACGAATTTTTTACGGGAAATATACGCAGGTTGATCCCGCAGAGTTCTTTCTCAATCTCACCATCTGTATTGCTGTCTGGCGGGCACGAGGGAATATTTCAAAAATAACAGGAGACAGGTAATGACCGATCCTAAATGGCTAATTGAGGCACGAAAAAATCTCGGCATTCGGGAAATGAAAGGGAAGCAACATGCTGCAGAAATTGTGCAGTACTGGAAAGATATCAAACGCGGCGGCATTAAGGATGATGAAACCCCGTGGTGCGCTGCCTTCACCGGAGCAATGCTGGAACGTGTAGGTATTCGCTCAACGCGTTTTGAGTCTGCGAATTCTTATCTCGATTGGGGTAATGAACTGAAGGAACCCGCCTATGGATGCATTGCTATTCTGTCTCGGTCTGGCGGTGGTCACGTTGGCTTTGTTGTCGGGAAAAATGCCGCCGGGGATTTAATGATTTTGGGTGGTAACCAGGCAGATGAAGTAAATATCAAAGCTTTTCCTCGTTCCCGCGTAACAGGCTACCGCTGGCCAGCAGGCCAAACTGATGTTCCACAATCACTTCCATTCGTGAATGCTGAGAAATCTATCTCAGAAGCGTAGGTAAAACGTGAAAAAACTTCTCTTAGCTGTCGCGTTCTTCACGATGGCAGGCTGTACACATTCGACATACACCGAAGCGACTCGCGCTGACGGCAGCAGCATTAAACACGTGATGATCGCGCCGGGTACGAAAATTACCACTGCGGACGGTGGTTGTATTGATTCAACTGGTGTCGTAACGGCTTGCCAGTCAAAGTGATTGTAACTTGCTGTTTTCGATATTAAGTACCTTGAATTAGGTTTACGAGTTGGCATTATAGAAAAACTATATGGTTCACTAATGTGACATAAGGAAATATTATGCCTAAGTTAAAACTTGTTAAGACATTGCTATTGCCAGGTAATAATAAGTATGAGATTTATGCAAGAAATGAATATAGCAACGTAGAACAAATTATTCACTATAAACTGCGCTCTTGTAAGAACGAGCAAGGCCAGGATGGAATGTCTGAGGCGCAATGGGTTATTTATAATCCATTGTTTCCATTACCAGATGACCGCAATTATGCAAGTGTATCAAATATAGACGACTATCTGGTCGATTGCTAAGTGAAATCAAACCGCCTATGGGCGGTTTTTATTGCCATCACCATGGGAAGACATATAGTAATGGCATTTATCATTATTCTTTGACGATAATGCTCGACTCTGCTGCTTCGCTATCTTTCTTGGCAGAAAGCTCAGCTTTCAACTTCGAAAGGAGAGATGCTTCCATTGCATTAAGTATTGATTCGGTTTCAGAGTTAAATCCAGTGAATTTGATAATGCGTTTCGTAACTTTTCCTTTTTCAGCGCTTGCTGCCAGACCGACATCGGTAGCGCTAACTTTCGCGCCTACGTCGCCCTTCAGCGAGTTGCCGTAATATTCTTCTATTTCGACAGTTTCAGAGATTAAAGTGCGTCTGGCGATGGCAAGTTCTTGCTCGATTTTTGAATAGGAATGTAGAGCCTCAGCTGTAATCTCCTCGCTCTCTACTGGGAATGTAGGATTTCTGGTATCGCGAACACTAATATCTCTAACGTCAAAACCAATGATATTCGAGGTAGCAGTTGTTGCTGCGAGTTTGAGTATTGTCAAAACCAGTTCATTCATTTTTAGCCTCCAGAGAATTGATTTAAGAATAACAAGTTAATGAAAAATTCCAAATGGCAAACCGGGACTGGGCTTGAACTTCAGAAGCGGTTCCTATCCGAGTACGTCAAATCATGTGTATCACCGAAAGAATGGTGTGACGCGCAGGGACTGAGCTTCGCAACAGCTCGCCGACGTATAAAAAACAACTGCGCAATGTGCCAAAGAGCTGGTGGCTGATGAAAGAGACGCTTTACTTAAACGAGAGGCCGCCTTTTTGTTTTAAGGCGGCACACATTCAACAGGTTAAGGTAACCGATTTGACCATTTAGTTGCACGCCAGTTGTTCTGAATCATAATCTCCTCAAGTATCTCATCTGAAGGCTCTGCTTCGCCGCTTAACCATTCTCTTAAAGTTGGACAATGTAGGTAAGAGGAGTTCGCACGATAAAAAGATACGATGGCGTCCTCTGATAACTTCTCAGGAAATTTTTTGGGGTCAGCTTCTTTTAATATTACGCTCATTAAGGCTTCGATTTTTTCTTTGTTCATTTTTTTTGTGTGCTCATGGTTGTTGCTTTTCTGTAAGAATATCAATAATTTCAAGATATATACACATAGGGAAAACTTTGTTCGGTAGTCTATCGATACAGCGCAAAAGGATGGCTCGCTGCCAAAGTGAAAGCTTACGCTGATAATGAGATACACAAAGCTGATGTATGCAAACAAGTACGCCGCGAGGCTACAGTCGAGTTTGATGAACCTGATGCGAGCCCCCGATTCCTGTCCTGAAAGGGATATAGCCCCCCTGGTCGCGGGTCCTTTCCGAAATTCAAAACACCGAGGGTCGGTAGACGCGCAAAAACTCACTCATTTTTAGTATTTTTTCATTTTATGTATTTCCGGTTCCGGTGAGGATTTTTAATGGCAAGTCAGGCTGAGGTCGCAGCACATTTACTGCTATCAGATCGTCGTCTGCGCGATCTCGCAAAACTTCCGGGAGCACCAGTCCCACAAGGACGTGGTGATTGGGAGCTAGACGCCTGGCGCCATTTCTATATTCATTATCTCCGGAGTAATAGACGCGACACAGTTGGTACTGACGAACCGGAAGTGGGGGACAATTCTCCCGAAAAAAATCGCGAGCAGTGGCTGAAAAATGAGGAACGACAGGAGCGAATCCTGATGACTCGCGTGAAACGCCGCATTCTTGCTAAACGCTACGCGCCAATTGAATTAATCAGCGTCGCTGTATCTCGCGTCGCAGTTGAATTACGTACCCGTGTCGAATCGTGGCCACCACGGTTGAAAAAGGTGTGGCCTGAAATGCCGCAGGAGGCGAGCAGTGTTTTACGAGAGGAGCTGGCGATAGCCCTGAATGAACTGGCAGACATACGAGTCGACTTCAGCGATTACGATGTCAGCGATATCGAACGCGATCTCGACAGGGTTGAATCCCTTGCGCGTGACGATACCGATGACGGGGGTTGAGTGGGCTGATAAATATTTTTATCTCCCTGAGGGCTCCAGCCACATCGCTGGCCACTGGACGACTCAGCCGGTCCAGGTAGTGATGCTCAATATGATGACTAACGACGCGATAAAAATCGTGTCTGTTCGCAAATCAGCTCGTCTCGGTTATACAAAAATACTCGTCGCGGCGCTGCTCTATTTCGCTGAGCACAAAAAACGTAGTGCCGTGGTCTATCAGCCTATCGATGACGAATCGGATGGATTTGTTGCCGACGAGGTTGACCCCGCTATCGCCGAAATGCCGGTGATTCAGAAAATTTTCCCCGACTGGGATAAAAGCAACGAGCGTAACAATCTCCAGCGTAAAGAAATGAGCGGCGCGATTATTGATTTTCGCGGCGCGAGTGCACCAGGAAATTTCCGGCGACTAACGAAACAGGTTGTCGAGGGTGACGAAGTTGACGGCTGGCCGCTGGAAGTTGCCAAAAAAGGCAAAGGCGAGGGCTCGCCCATCGAACTGGCGCTCGTTCGAATTAAAGGGGCAGCGTACCCGAAGGCGATTTTCGGCTCGACGCCAACCGTCACCGGAAAAAGTCATATTGAAATGCTGGAGGATGCCGCTGACCTGACGTTTCGTTTTTACCTGAAATGTCCGCATTGTGGCGAGGAGCAGGTCCTGGTATTTGGTTTCGACGGCATCGAATATGGCCTCAAATGGGATAATAGCCTGCAGACAAATGAGGCGAAATCGTCGTCCGCGTATTACCAGTGCTGCCACTGTCCTGAGCATTTTTACTATCGCGATCTCGAAAAAATGGAGCTCGCGGGGCGCTGGATAGCAGAGGACTGCACCTGGACGCGGGACGGTATTCGTTTTTTTGATCACGACGGTGGTGTCGTTCGCGCGCCGAAACACGCGGCGATCGTGATAAACGCCATGTATTCGCTGAATCTCGACGGCTGGGGCGAGATTGTCAGCGAGTGGCTGAAAGCGAAGGGCGATCCGCTCAAAGAAAAGACGTTTCATAACACGACGCTCGGCGAACTCTGGAGTGACGTAGCCAGCGAGCAGCTGGAGCACGATATTCTGGTTAATCGCCGGGAAAAATACGCCAGCCAGGTTCCTGACGGTGTTGTTTATCTGACCGGCGGCATCGACTCTCAGACGTCCGGTCGCTACGAGTGTTACGTGTGGGGCTGGGGAGTGGAGGAGGAGTGCTGGCTGATTGATAAAACAATCGTCCTCGGTCGCTACGACGAGGAGGACACGCTGCAGCGCGTCGACGGAGTGATTCGCAAACAATACCGGCGCAGCGACGGGACCACAATCGGCGTCAGTCGCTGGGCGTGGGATACCGGTGGTATAGATGCGCAGGTCGTTTATAACCGCTCGCTGAAACTCGGTCCGCTGTGGGTCATTCCAATTAAAGGTGCGAGTTCATACGGTCAGCCAGTCGTAAATATGCCGCGTACACGTAACGCGAATAAAGTCTATTTGTCGTTAATCGGTACTGATACGGCAAAAGATTTGCTCGCAATGCGCCTGCCGCTGGAACCCGATTCTAAATCGGCGACACCAAGTGCGATTCATTTTCCCAACGACGACGAAATATTCGGCACGACAGAGGCAAAACAGCTCGTCTCTGAAGTTCTGATCCCGAAACTGATTAACGGTCGCGTCGTTTATCGCTGGGACAACCAGGGCCGGCGAAATGAGGCGCTCGACTGCTGGGTATACGCGCTGGCAGCGCTACGTATCAGTAAAATTCGTTTCCAGCTCAATCTCGAGACGCTCGCTGAGCAACGGAAAAAATCACAAAACAAACTGTCTCTCGAGGAGATGGCCAGAATGCTCGGAGGGAGCTCATGATGTCGCGCGAGGTTTTAACAGAACGGCTGCTGGAAGCTGAAATTGCCCTGCACAAATTATTAACGGGTAGATCGACTGTATCGCTGTCTCACGGCGATTCAGCGGGAAATAACCGGAGCTATCAATACTCACAGGCGAGTATTGAACAGCTCCGAACGTACATTATCGAGCTGAAATCACAGCTCGGTCTGAGTACGGGACGCCGCCGTCCCGTGGGAGTTCGATTATGACTGCTCAGCAGTTGCTCGGGCCTGACGGTAAAACGCCACTACGCCGTTACGCGGGGTATAACGGCGGCGGTCCCGGCTTCGGTGGCCAGCTGATTGACTGGAATGCACCACAGCAAAGCGCCGATGCGGCACTGCTGCCTAATTTTTATCGCGGTAACGCGCGAGCAGACGATCTCGTTCGTAATAACGGCGTCGCGTCGAACGCCGTGCAGCTGCATCAGGATCATATCGTCGGCAATCTGTTTAAGTTGAGTTATCGCCCTAACTGGCGTTACATCGGGATATCTCGCGAGGACGCCAGGGCGCTGGCGCGTGACGTTGAGGTCGCGTGGACTGAATACGCCGAGGACCCTCACTGCACGATTGATATCGAGCGGAAACGGACGTTCACAATGATGATTCGCGAAGGCGTGGCCACTCACGCGTTCAACGGTGAAACCTGCGTACAACCGGTGTGGGAGAGCTGCGCCGGCAGCGTTTTTCGGACGCGATTCAAAATGGTCTCACCGAAACGAATTCGAAATCCTGGCTACGCAGCTGACACTCAATTTCGCCGCGCCGGTGTTGATATCGATAAAAACGGGGCCGCGGTTGGGTACTGGATAGCCGAGGATACCTATCCCCTCGGCGGAGTTGGTAAATGCCGGCGCATACCAGCAAAACTCAGCAGCGGCAGACACGCATTCATTCACATATTCGAGCCGCTCGAGGACGGACAAACCCGCGGAGATAACATTTTTTACAGCGTAATGGAGCGGCTGAAAATGCTCGATACGCTGCAGCAAACACAGCTGCAGAGCGCCATCGTGAAGGCGATGTACGCCGCCACAATCGAATCAGAGCTCGACAGCCAGCAGGCGTTTGAATATATCGCCGGCGCGGGTACTGATATCGACTCGAACCCGCTGAGTTCGTTTATTCAGAGTTACGTGACGTACTACAACGGCGCAAATATCAAGCTCGGTGGTGTGAAAGTTCCCCACCTGCATCCCGGCGACAAACTCAGTTTACAGACCGCTCAGAATGCTGATGCTGGTTTCAGTTCGCTGGAAAAATCACTCCTGCGTTACGTTGCCGCTGGCGTCGGCGCGTCATATGAGGAACTGAGTCGGGACTACAGCCAGGTCAGTTACTCCAGCGCGCGGGCCAGCGCAAACGTGAGCTGGCGTTTTTTCATGGGCCGTCGACGTTTTATCGCCGCACGACAGGCGTCACTGATGTTCTGCTGCTGGTTTGAGGAAGCTCTGGCGCGCGGAGTTATCACCCTGCCACGCTCAGCGGTCCGGTCGTTTTATGAAGCGCGGAACTCCTGGACGAACGCGCTCTGGATCGGCGCTGGTCGCATGGCGATTGATGGGCTGAAAGAGGTTCAGGAGAGCGCCATGCGCATCACGACTGGCCTCAGCACGTATCAGAACGAACTCGCGCTGCAGGGGCAGGACTACGAGGAGGTCATGGAACAACAGGAATACGAAATTCAGCGCCGGCGCGAAATGGGGCTGAGCGAACCATCCTGGTCAGTATCTCACCCCTCAAATACCAACGATAACGGCTGGGGAGGTAACTGATGCCGTGGAACAATTTTCCGCACCTCGCCGCTAGGGCGTTCAATCAACCGCTTTTGCTGGAGCCCGCCTACGCGCGGGTATTTTTTTCTGCGCTGAGCGACCGGTTCGGTACCGGGCGACTGATTGATACAGCGTCAGGAGAGGTAATGAACAGCGACGAAATGAACGCGCTCGCGATGGGGTGGGACAGCAGCGAGCGAACACGCCAGAAATCGTATCGCGTGGAGCGTGGTATAGCCGTTCTGCCGGTTACCGGGACGCTGGTTCATAAATTGGGTTATATCAATCCGGTCAGCGGGATGAGTGGTTACGACGGAATCGCAAAACGCCTGCAGCAGGCGATTTCTGATCCCGATGTTAAGGGGATCCTGCTGGATATTGATTCCCCTGGCGGTGAGGTCGCCGGCGCGTTTGATACCGCTGATTTAATCGCCCGGGCGCGAGAGCAAAAACCGGTGTGGGCGCTGGCCAGCGATACGGCCTGCAGCGCCGCATATTTGCTGGCGTCAGCGTGTTCGCGCCGGCTGATAACGCAGACCGGCACGGTTGGTTCAATCGGTGTCCTGATGGCTCACCGCTGCGTCGAAAAGGCGCTGGAGATTGCCGGCGTTGACGTGACGCTGATTTACGCCGGCGCGCACAAAGTCGACGGGAACCCGTATTCCCAGCTGCCCGACGACGTTCGCGACGAATTCCAGCTGAGTATTAACAGCACACGCGAGCAGTTCGCGCAAAAAGTCTCGGATTATACCGGGCTGAAAAAATCCAGGGTGCTGGCCACAGAGGCCGCAGTATTTATCGGCGCGGACGCGATTAAATCTGGTCTCGCTGATCAACTCGTTAATTACGCGGACGCTATCGCAGTGATGGCCGACGCACTGAAACCAAAAACGGAGCGATTTATGCCAGGTACAACAGAAACCACGGCGGAGACCACGACCACAGAACAAACCGCGGCTACGACTACGGTCGCGCCGGTTGAGTCCAACGCGGAGCAGATTCGCGCGGACGCCGCATCGAGCGAACTGGCACGCGTGATGGCCATCATCAACTGTCCCGAAGCTGTTGGGCGCGAGGCGCAGGCAAAAGCGCTCGCTGCCGTCCCCGGGATGACGGTCGGGCAGGCGCAGGCTGTCCTCGCGGCAGCACCGCAAACAGCGCAGGCGCGGACAGAAACGGCGCTCGATACACTCATGAGCACTGAATCACCGGAAACTATTCAGGATGCCGGCAGCACCACGGCAACAGGAACAACCGCAAACGTCTCGATGCTGGTCGCGGCAGGGCGTTCAATTTTAGGGGATGAATAATGACCACAGAAACGTATAGCCCGGATGATTTTATTCTGGGACCCGATCTTGTTGTGACGACCGTCGGTCATTTTCAGGGCGGGATCAACGTACCCCGGCTGACACCGATTATGCTCGACGCTACTGCCGGGACGTTTAAAGTCTGGGACGGCTCAATTGGTAAGGCGGTTGGTCTCACAGCCACAGCAGTTAATACAGGCTCCAGTTCTGCAGACTGCTCGTACTACAAATCAGGATCGTTTCGTTATACGGCGATTAACTGGGGTACGGTTACTGACGTCGCTAAACGCAAATCAGCGTTTGCTGGTACGCCAGTCAGCGTTGGCTGATAGCAAAAAAAAAACTCAAAACAAGCCGCCTCCGGGCGGTTTTTTTATACAGGATATATAAATGAGCGATTCGTTTACTACGTCAGAACTGATTACCGCAACGCAGCAGGTATTTAAGTTCAATCCGTTGTTTTTAAGATTGTTTTTCCGTGAGACCTACACGTTTACGAGCGAAGAGGTTTTTCTGGATAAAATCCCGGGCAAAGTCAATATGGCGGTATATTGCGCCCCGATGATCACCGGCAAAGTTGACCGCACTCGCGGCTATTCAACGAACCACTTTAAACCGGGTTACACGAAACCGAAACACACGATCAATCCGAATATGAGCATCAAGCGCGCCGCCGGTGAGCAAATTGGCCAGCCAGAAACGCCGGTCGAACGTCGTGCAAAAATCATCATGCAGAATTTGCTCGACGAGGAGCTCAGCATCAGCCAGCTCGAAGAGTTCCAGGCAGTGCAGGCGGTTCTGTACGGTAAATACACCGTTTCCGGCAGCAATATCGAGACCTATGAGATCGACATGAGCCGCAGCGCGACGAATAACGTCACTCAGTCCGGTTCGACCGCCTGGTCGACTCAGGACGCGGAAACGTATGACCCGAGCGACGATATTGAATCCTATGCAGACCTCGCCTCCGGTGCGGTTAACGTGATCATCATGGACGGTAAAGCCTGGAAGCAGCTTAAACGCTTTAAAAAATTCTGGACGGCACTGGATACGCGCCGCGGCTCAAACAGTCAGCTCGAAGTCGCGCTGAAAAACCTGGGCGATGTCGTTAGCTTTAAGGGCTATTACGGCGACACGGCGCTGTTCGTTTACAAGGGTCAATATATTGACCCGCTAATAGGCACTGAAACGCGTTATATGCCGGATAACACGATGATCCTGGGCAACACAAAAAATCGCGGGCTCCGCACCTATGGCGCGATCCAGGACGAGGACGCGCTGAAAGAGGGTATCTGCGAAGCCACGCGCTATCCAAAAGTCTGGACCACTACCGGTGATCCGGCAGTGACGCAAACAATGACGCAATCCGCGCCAGCAATGGTCCTCACGGACGCCGACGCGTTCGTTGTCGTAAAAATCGCGTAAGAGCCGAAAGGCTCTTTTTTGTTAAGGAATCAACATGAGCACAAAAACAGAATTGCTGGCGCGCATTGACGATCTGAGCGCTCAGCTTGGTCGCGAATTACCGCGCAGCGGGACTATTGCGGAACTGGAATCAATCGTCGCCGGCGCTGAGTCAGAGCTCGATATTCTGAACGAACAATCCAGCGACGCGAGTGATGCCGACACCAATGAGAGCGCATTAGATGAAACTGATGATGACGGTGTCGAACAACAGTCAATCGCCAGTACTACGCCACAATCAGAACTGTCTCCCGCTACGCGCCGCGTCAAGTTGCGTAACACGCTGGACATTTATCACTACGTGAACGCGCGTCGCGTTCGCGAGATTGTTGCCGCTGGTCGTGAAATCGTTGTCGATTCACCGGAGGTCGCAGACCTTATTGCAGCCGATCACGTTTACGCTCTATGAGCTACTACGACGACCTCCGGGCCGGCGACGAGGAGACGATTCGTGAGTGGGGACGGCCAGTCAAATTACGCGGTAAAGCTGACCCCATTATCGCTATTTTCAACGAGCCTTACGCGCGCGTTGACGTTCCTCACGCTGGTTTTATTACCGGCACAGTAACGAGCCTGACGGCGCTCTCTGACGACGTTGCTGGCGTTGTTGCGCGTGACGTCGTCCAGGTCCCAAAGCAGCGCAGTATCGCTGCTGACGGCTCTGTTACCTGGTCTGGCTGGACCGATTACGTGGTTAAAGAGCCTCAACCGGATGGCATCGGTCTCACGAATATTTTTTTAGAGCCTCACACGTCCAGCGAAAACAGCGAGTATTCAAAATACTAAGTGGGACCGCGGTCCCACTTAAGGGGGGACCGTGGCCGATTTACGTAGTAACGCGCAGATGTTCGATATCGATGTTTCGGCGCTGGAGCAACTTAGAGTCGAAATTAGCGCGACGCAACATCAGATGCTGATGGCATACAACAGGGCGCTGAACCGAACTGCAAAGCATATGCACCGGGTCTCGGTGGGAATGATCATTGAATCGCTGGCGGTTAAAGGGCGTAAGGCCGCAGAAAAACGCGTAAAACCGTTCGTCAAAATCCGGAACATATCAAAAGAAACTGCAGGAGACCTGAGCAGCGCCAAGCTCTGGTACGGTCTGAATGATTTCCGGGTATCTGAGCTAAAGGGGCGATTACAAAATCCACGGAGGCAAAAACAGCCTCGCGATCCTGAGACCGGTCAATTTTTGAAAACAAAAAAAGGCGCTCGAGGGGCAACTTTTACACCCAAAAGTGCAGGGCTGGCGATGCTGAGCTGGCCCGATTCATTCGTAGCGAAACGCTACGGTGCGAAAAGTGTCTGGATTCGACTGGCTCGCGGAGGAATCGAAGAGGCTCGCGTACCGGTGCACGAAGCGCTGGAGGATGCTATCGATGATTATATTTTTGAAAATATTGGCACCGTGTTCATGGGTTTTTTTGAACAGGATTTGCGTGGTCGCGTGAAAGGTAATGTCCACGTAGACCCTAAAACAGGTAAACGATTATGAGCGGACTTGATGCATTTGACGAATACCTCGATCGCGTTAAAGGCGCGGTTTTACAAATACCGTTCATCAAAACATTCGGTATTTATCCAGAAATTCCGGCAGGATTTGAAACGCCAGCTCTGTTCCTGGAAATCAGAAACTGGTCACAAAGTGACGAAGCGGTTCCAGGCTCAATTCAGTCAGTCGAGCTGTCGTGTAATTTGTATTTGCTGCGTGAGTTTGCTGCAGATCAGTACGGACTGAAATCGCAGAATGCAGCGCTCTATATGACGAGCTGGATTAATGGGAGGATGTTCGGTCCCGGAACTAAACCGGCAAAATTCAGCGACGCGGAACCGTGCGACTGGATTAAAAACGGGCAGTCAGTCGGTTCGCATTCAGTTCAGTGCGTGTCGTTCACGCAGGTTGTAGGCGTTGGTCAAGATATTTTCGATTATCCCTCACAGGGGACCCTGAAAAATATATACGTCGGAATAGCGCCAGATATCGGCGCAGAACACGAGAGCGACTACTATGGCCCAATCGGACGATGATGAATACGCCGCAGCGGAGAACGCGCGCAGGCTGCGTGACGCGGTTAAACGCGGCACGATAGCTGCAGTTCAAATGAAACCCCCTCGCTGTCGGGTCTCATTTGGCGGCGAACACCAGTCGGGTTGGCTGCAATGGTTTACTCACGCAACGTCCGAGCGAATCGACTGGAGCGCACCATCAGTAGGTGACCCCGTTACTGTTGTTTCAGAGGGTGGGGACACGCGGAACGGCGTAGTTATGCTCGGGCTGCACATTGACAACGTAGATCCGCCCAGTAGCGACCCCCATGATCACGTCACTGCGTATTGTGACGGGGCCAGGCTGACGTATAACACGAAAAACCACACGCTGACCTGGCAGGGCGTACCGGACGGCGTAGTAAAAATACTCGGTGAGTCTGAAATAGAAATATTCGGACGTGCAGACGTTACTATTAATAGCGAAAACGTTGTCAATATTCACGGTGGAAAATTAATTAACGCGGACGCTGATATTATTAATGTCACAGCGACAGATACAATTAACGCACATGCTGATTTAGTGAACGTTATAGCAACGAGTTCTGTTAGTGTTACTGCTGCGAACAGAATATCGCTGACAGCTCAAACAATCAGTGCGTGGGCTCCGGGTGGGATAACACTAGCTGGTCCAACTCATATTACCGAGACATTAGTAGTAGATAAATTAGCGACATTCCGTAACGATATTTCTGTCACTGGAGATAACGGTGGAACCGGTAATATCACAACTCGCGGTAGTGTGTTAGCAGGGCAAGATGTGCAGGACCGACAAGGCACGATGAACGAGATGCGCATTACATATAACGGGCATGTGCACACCTGTCCTGACGGCGAAACAGATAAACCAAATCAACAAATGGCGTAAATATGTTTGGAATGAACCGTGACACCGGTAAGCCTTTATCGGGGACTGATCACATTTGTCAGTCTATCGTTGATATTTTAACGACCCCGCTGGGAACCCGTGTAATGCTGCCGGAATATGGAAGCAAATTATTTGACCTTGTTGATAATCCCACAGATCCATCACTTGCTATGCGGATAATTATGGAAAGCGCTGGCGCAATAGCACGCTGGGAACCACGCGTCAGAATTGACAGAATAAATGTGTTAGCAGTGGATATCGGGAAAATAACAATATTAATTATCGCAACAGATATCGAAACACAACAGCGATTAGAGTTTAATAATATGGAGCTGATATTTTGATAACATCAACAGTTCAGAACTCGATAGTGAAAACTATTGATATGAGTCTGCTGCCGCCGCCAGCATTCGTTAAAACCCCGTTATTTTCAGATGTTAAATCTAATCTACTGTCAGAGCTGCAGATATTATATCCACAATTTAACGCACTCCTGGAGTCAGACCCGGCAGTTAAACTGCTGGAAATAGTTGCATACAGAGAAATCATTATTACAGCTCGGGTAAATCAGGGGATGCTCGCTGTATTGCTCGCGTTTGCAAAAGGGACTGACCTCGACCAGATTGGCGCTAATTTTGACTGCCTGCGGCTGTTGATAACGCCAGCTAATCCCGACTCAGTCCCCCCGACTGAAGCGGTTTACGAGAGTGACGACGAGTATCGTCATCGCATACAACTATCATGGTACGCGCGTAATACTGCCGGCAGTACAAACGCGTATAACTATTTCGCGCTATCGAGTGATCCCGATGTTCTGTCAGCGCAGGCATACGGCCCGCCTGTGACTCAGCCAGGGTACGTCGATATGTACGTTTTGTCCCGGACAGGCGACGGTGTACCCCCGCAATCACTACTGAATACAGTGAATGCGGCCCTGTCTCCTGACGACACTCGGCCACTAACTGATTTCGTGACCGTAAAACCTGCGTCGAACCTGAATTACCGGGTTGAGGCCGTTATCGTAGCGGGGCTCGGTCCCGACCAGAACGTGTTGCTCAACGGCGCGCAGAGCGATTTAGCTATATACGTGGCTACACAACATAAAATCGGGGCGACGGCAGCTCTGTCGGGAATTTACGATGCGATACACCGTGACGGCACTGAGCGTGTGATTCTGATATCGCCAACAGAGGACGTGATCGCTGGCGTCGGACAGGCCCCGCACTGCACAGAAATCAAACTCAGCGTGCAAATGGGGTAGCCATGACAAGTCAAAGCGTATTACCTCCGAACGCAATAACCCCCGAGAGAGCGCTGGAATCTGTTTTATCTCACGTTGGCGATCTGCCTGGCGATATTCGAATTATCAAAAACCCAGACACATGTCCCGCCGATTTATTACCCTGGCTGGCATGGGAATATGCTGTTACGTACTGGAACCCCGACTGGAGTGAGCAGCAAAAACGCGAAATTATTAAAGCAGCTGCGTGGCAGAACAAGCACCGCGGAACGCGTGGAGCTGTTGAACGAGCGTTATTAACAGTTGGATTTGAGAGCAAAATGAGAGAGTGGTTTGAAGCCGCGCCCAGGGACGACCCGTATACATTCGCAATTAAAATATATCTGCTAAAAAGTATGGGGTTAGATTTAGAGCTATTGAATACATTTATTGCACAAATATTTGATGCAAAAAATTGTCGTTCATTATTAAAGGAAATAAATTTCGAAACGGGTGTCGATGGTGAGTTTTTTATAGCTGGTACATCTTACGCGAAAATAGGCGTAAATATACCGGCAGATGGTGATGGTGGCGTGAAATTAAATGGCGGATTATATATATCAGGCTCGCCAATTGTTAGTTTAAACGTGGAGATAGACCCAAATGGCTGAAAATAAAATTTACGCTGTGTTAACTGATCGTGGCGCGCAGTTAGAAGCTGCGGCGCTGGCGTCAGGAGTGCCGGTAGTGCTAAATAAATTCGTTATTGGTGACGCGAACGGAAACGACGACGTAACGCCAGACCCGGCCCGAACGGCATTAATTCACGAGACGTATCGCGGAGATATTAAATCGTCAGAAAATAGCGGTAATCAAGTCATTTTTACACTATACGTACCACCGGAAACCGGCGGCTATACTATCCGTGAGGTGGGAATATTAACCGACAAAGGTGAACTGTACTCTGTAGCGCGTTCGCCGGATATTTTAAAACCTACGGACAGTAACGGCGCACTGATTTCAATCACGTATAAATACCCCCTCGCGGTGTCCAGCACATCTACTGTTAACGTAGTTATTGATAACAGTAGCGGAATGAACCAGGCAGATGCTGATAAGCGCTATTTGCAGATAAGCAAAAATTTATCTGAAATTAAAAATAAGGGCGAATCCGCTCAACGAGCAGGGCGGGAGAATCTCGGTATTGATTTAGACGATTATTACGATAAAACTGAGATTGATAGCAAATTTACTGATATTGATGAAGATATTAATAATATAAATAAAACAAAACCTGTTCTTACAGTAAATAATATACAGCCTGATGCTACTGGGAATGTAAATACAGGTTCCGGATTTGCAAAACCAAACGGCGATGGGGCGTTTAATCTGGTTATGTTATACGGCGGTGACCACGTCAGTGTTACTCCTGCGATGACAATCGTAACAGGTTATGATGTATCCCCGTACGCGATAAATCCAACCAATGTAAACGCCGATGTGGAAACTTATTTGTGCGGTGCGTGGATGACGTTAGCGGCAACGAGTGGAAATGCGTTAGTGATGGCGCAGCGAATTCCCATTGGGAATATATCAAAAATGTTAAATATACGAGATCCGTATTACCCGAATAAACACGGAACCGTTAACTCATATGATCACAATTATATCTGCGTTAAATGTAATATTGAAGGAATAGATAATGACATCATATTTACGTCAAATCTGAAAGACGTTGAGGAATATGGTGTGCAGGTTTTCCAGAACGCCAAAAATGGTATTTACGGCACCGTTATAGACGAAGGTCATTGAGAGTAAAATAAATGAGCACTAATTTTTTGCACGGCCCACGCACGCTAGAATACGACGACGGCACAAAAGAGATCAGCGCGGTAGATATTTCAGTTATCGGGATTGTTGGTACTGCACCGGATTCCGCGCAATCAACCAGTTCCGAGTTAATAACAGGGAGTGCTATTTTAAAAAACCGCCTTAAATTCACGGCGACGGGACAGGGGGTGAGGGGCAATTCATGGAGCGTAGAGATTCTCGAAACCGATCCGGACGGCTGCACGGCACTGTGGAGTGATATGCCCGACGGGAGTCGACGTTTATCAATATCAGTCGCACCGGCATCCGGCTCGCACGGATACACCCCAGCAGAAATCGTGCAGGCAGTCACAATAGCAAACCCGCCTCCGGACCAATTATTTTTAACAATTACGGCAGTAGATGTCGGGGAGGACGCGGGAAATGTGACTGCCTCACCGTTGCAATATTTAAGTGGCGGCAGTGATGAGGCGTTCCCAATTAATACCCCCGTACTTGTTGCCGGGAGTCCAAAAAAAGCCGCTTTACTGGGTGAGCGCGGCACGTTGCCGAAAGATATTGCCGATATTTTCAATCAGGACAACGCCTTGCTTGTTGTTGTACGAGTAAAAGATGACAAAGACACAACAAAACAACAGCAAAATATTATCGACGGTGTCAAACAGCTGGAAAAATCGAAACAGTTAACCGAAGTCACACCGCGTATTATTATTGCACCAGATTTTAGCGCAATTGATGCGATAGCCGCTCAGCTTGAGGTGGTCGCAAATAAACTCCGGGGGGTGTGTTATATAGACTCTCCGCGCGCAGCTACCCCTGCAGACGTTGTGAATCGCCGGCAAAAACTCGGCGGACGTGCTGAGTTGTTGCGTCCCCGTGTTTATTCAACTAGCGACGTAGGCGGGCAATCAAGACCATATTCAGCCATTGCTGCTGGTTTACGAGCCAGAATTGATAATGAAAAAGGGTTTTGGTGGAGTAAGTCGAATCAAAATATTTATGGAATAACAGGGCTTGAGCAGGTTGATGATTTCATTATTGGCGAGACAAACTGTACGGCGAACCTGCTGAACGCCAGCCAGGTCAGCACCATTATTCGCTACGATGGATTCCGGCACTGGGGTAACTATCTGTGCAGTCTGGATCCACAATGGTCGTTTGAATGCGTTCGTCGGACAGCTGACGTAATTGAAGATTCTATAGCCCGGGCAATGATAACAGATTTTATTGATCGCCCGATAGACCTGCATCTCGGAACAGACGTTGTCGAGTCGATAAACGCATATCTGCACAAATTAGAGGAGCAGGGTGCGATTAACGGAGGGCGAGCGTGGTTAGACGGTGAGCTGAATACAAAAGAAAGTCTGGCCGCTGGTAATCTTTATATTAATGTTGATTTTGGTCCGAAATCTCCAGCACAAACAATTACGTTAATGTACCGCGTTAATAATGACTATACAGTTGAAGCGCTGGCCTCCCTTTTTAAAGAAACAGCCTGATAATTCGGAGATTAAATATGTCAGACAGCAACGCTTACCGCGCGTTTGCGCTATTCGTGCAGGGCGAACGGGTTTTAAATTGTACTGAATATACTCCTGTCGATATGAAAATAATCGAGGACGAGTTTAAAACAGGCGCGATGGATACAGCCATCACATTAGATGGCGGTATGGAGAAAATGTCAGCCAGTTTTAAAGTTTCGGGTTCTGATTCTGGTGTTATGAGCTATTTCGGGTTAATACCGGGAGTCAAGACGCGGTTTGAAATTCGTAGTGCGTACACAGACTCCTATGGAATAAATTTTGAGCGTATTGATACCTACGAGGGACTTATTACGGCAATCACTGATGACGCTCAGGGGACTGATTCAAAATCGTCAGTGGGGCAATCAGTAACGATTGCGCCGAGCTATTATAAACGAGTTCAAAATGGACGAATTATTTACGAAATTCATCCTGCAAAAATGAAACGCGTTATCAACGGTGTTGATGTTCTTGCGGGCGTCGCTCGAATCCTTCATGTATATTAAAAGGTAAGTAAAATGGAATCCTTATTAGACAGTATGACTATTACGCTCTCTCGACCGTTTATTATTAAGGGCGAGAGCTGCGATACAATTACTATTCGCGAACCAAAATTACGCGACCGCATTATGTTCAGTAACGATAAAAGCGGTCTTGAAGAGCGGACAGCGACAATGCTGGCGCGCCTGGCAAATCTGGAGAGAGAGGATTTATATGCGCTCCCCGCGTGCGATTACGATCAACTGGAGGCCGCGTTTAACGAACTGGTAAAGCACCCGAAAGACCGACATCAGATATAGTTATTCTGATTCCGTTTATTGCGAAAAAACTTGCCATCCCGCCCGATACGCAAATGGACCTGCCGTATCGGGTTTTTAATTTCTATGTAAACGAGGTCATGAAAACCGATGGCTATTTCTCAAAACTTTAAAACGCAGGTTGTATTTGGGGGAAGAATAGACCCGTCGTTTCGGCGCGGTACAACAGAACTCAACGATGCAATTCGGCAGACGTCGTCTACTGTCGGAAAATTAACGAAAAGCCAGGATAAATTAAAAGACAAAATCGCAGCAATGAAACTGGCGGGTAAAGACGTTTCTGATTTATCTGCTCAGTATCAAAAGCTGGACCGTCGGATAAAAGCGACAACACAGGACCAGGAAGCTCTGAATACTCAGCTCGCCAAAAAACAGCGGCTGGAGAAGTGGACGGGGCGCGCAAAAGGTGCTGCAAAATGGGGAGGGCGAGCCGCCGCAGGTGCGGTGAGGGCCACGGGACGGGGTATCAAATGGGGGACGCTGGGGGCCGTGGGTCTGCTCGGCGGCGCGGCTGCTGGCGCGTTGGCAATGAATGCAGAGACGTCAGAAAAACTCGGTCTGGCGAAGTCCTACGGTGTTGGCATCGAAAAATACGCTGCGTGGGAAAATATTGGTAAAGCTGCAGGGCTGAATGGCGAAAACGTAGGAGATCTGTCGGAGGAGTTGACTAATAAAATCGGGGAGGTTGGAAACGAAAAAAACCTGAACCCCATGTTGTTTCAAATTGGCCTGACAAAAAAACGGATGGCTAAATGGGATCGAGAAAAACAGTTCAATGAAGTTATGCGGCGTATCTCTGAAATGAAGGATGATCAACAGGCGGCGAGTCTGGCTGATCAGCTCATGGGGGGGGAAGCTAATAAAATAATGACTTATATGCGGGCGACTGGTAAAAGCTGGGAGCAGACTCTGTCGGACGCTCAAAAATCAAACCTGCTAACGAAAGAAGGGGCTGAGGGTGCAGCGCGCGCGCACGTATCCGTCACGAATCTGTGGGGGGCAATCACATCGGGGCTGGCAGATACTCTCGGGAAAATCGGAGGGGAACTCGCGCCGACGTTTGACGCTATGCGAGACGGGCTGGCATCCTGGTTTAAAGAGAATCAAGGGGGGGTTGTTGATAGTATTAAAGAATGGGTTAAGCCAGAAAATATGAAAAAAATGTGGGAGGGGATAGTCAGTTTTGGCGAGGCGTGCGTTAAATTCGGAAAAATAATTTGGGCAGTCGTAAAAAAACTGGAGTGGTTAATACCGGACGAGAAAACAGACGAGGAGCAGCGCGTATATAACGAAGAATATAATAAGGCGTATCAGGAATTCATGGATGGCGGAGGAAAATATTCACCAAACCCAGGAATGGCGGCGGATAATGTTGCAAAAGCAAAAGCCGCCGAAGCCGTGGATAATATGCGACACCCTGAACGTCTTGCTCGTGCAAAATCACAGGCTGAATCACTGCTCTCGTTTGCTAACCCGTTTACTGGATTAATAAATAAAGGCTCAACGCCTGAATCACAAAACTCAGCAACGTTGAATATTGACGCGCTGAGACAAGCAGTCGCAACTCCAGCGCCAGAGCAAAACAATAAAATTGAAATCAATATTATCGGAGCGGCAGATCCACAATCAACACAGCAGGCTGCTGCATCGGGTGTGCTCGACGGGCTGAGACAAGTTGCGAGTTCGTACAACCGTGGTGCGATGTTTGATAAACCAGCGGCGGCGGGGTGACAATGAGTGATGCGATAAACGGTGCTGAGGATATCATGCTAGGCGTGGGTGATTTCATTTTTGCTATATCAACAGTAGCGTACAACAAACTGCAACGTAGTGACGCCTGGCGCTGGGCTCAGCAAACACGGTTCGGAAAAAACGACGCATTGCAGATAACCGGACGACCGAACCCCACAATCACGATCGATGGGAAAATAAATGCCTTATTCCTTGATGGGTGCGGCATTGGCTTGTTAACAGATTTGCGGGCGCTGGGGAACTCGGGAGAACCCCAGCAACTGGTGCTGGGGACCGGGGAGGTGAAGGGGTACTGGGTTATCAGGGAGTTAACAGAAACGCAAAACAGTTTTCTGAAAGGAGGGACCCCAAAATCGCAGGACTTTTCACTCACGCTCGAATATTACGGAGCTTCGCTGGATTGAACTTCTTTCGGTTTTTTATCACCGAGAGCGGACCACAGCAACAGAATGATCCACATCAAAAATATCCATCCGAATAATATATTCAGAATAACGACCATTGCGCAGCTTTTATGTCCCCTTATTAGAGCAATTACTAACGGTATTACGTATAAAATGATGGATATTAACGGGTTCGCCATTAACCATATATACAGAGCGATAACCCACGCAAATAATTCCATTTGAGGCCTCATAATCATGATTACATATACGACGCGGGACGGTGACCGTCTCGATCAAATCTGCTTTGCGGTCTACGGGAGAGCGTCAAAAACGACAGAGACTGTTTTATATCAGGTTTCGAATTACGGCGTAACTGATATGTGTGCCGTGTTTCGTGCTGGAGAAAAAATTGTTTTACCCGATATCGAACCAGAACCGCTTAAAAAAGAAACGCAATTATGGGATTGATGAATGAGTGATTACGTAAATACTGGCGTGGAGGCGTGGAAACCTAATTTTTATATATCTGCTGATAATAAAAACATCACGGATAAAATAAGAAAAGGTTTGATCAATATCACGCTGACAGATTACGGCGGTTCCAGTAAACAGACAGACGAACTCCGCGTAGCAATAGTTTCTGAAACTCTGAAAATTCCGGCCCGTGGAGTGAAAATTAGCATTGGGCTCGGTTTCGGTAATCAGATAATTGATAAAGGCATATACATCGTTGACGGTGCTAGCAGTGGCGGTGAACCCCGGGTAGTTGATTTCACAGCAAAAGCGGCTCCGATGAACGCGGCAAAGGGCTCTCCAACAGTTCAGAGCAAAAAGACGCGCTCATGGAGCGACGTCACCGTCAGCGATATCGTTGCGACAATAGCGAGCGATAACGGGCTAAAACCTCGCGTATCAAAGCGGTTTGCAGACAACATTATCACGCAGCTCGATCAAGTCGGTGAGTCAGATATGCACCTGATGTCGAGACTAGCAACACGATTCGATGCGGTGAGCAAACCCGCAGGAGGGTATTGGATATTCCTGCCGCGTGGCGCGGGCGAATCTGTTAACGGAGCACCGCTTCTGCACTACACGCTCACGCGTCGTGATAACTCCAGCTGGGGTTATTCGAGAAATGGACAAAACGGCGATAGTGGCGGAGGTGGCGAAAATTCGGAGCCGACATATCTGATCAAATACCACGATACGGCAACAGGGCAGATCAAGGAGCTGCGCACAGGCAGTGGTGGTGATCCTGTCATTGAATGGCCGGCAGTTGAGCCGTCGCTCGACGCAGCGAAAGAGGCCGCGCCGGGGCTAAAAGGAGGTGCGGCTAAAAAAGAGTTTTCCATGACGTACACAACGCCAGCAACGCTCGATTTAGTATCGCTGACTGCAGAATGCAAAGTCACAACACAAGGGTTCGGGACAGAGGAGGACCGAGACTGGACAATCAATACGTTGACGCTGACGCTGGCTGAAAACGGATTCTCTGCGCGACTGTCGCTGGAGTAAATGAAATGGCAATAATATCGGGTGTATACGCAAATGGGGTCGGCGAGCCCGTTGTCGGCGTTCAGTTAGTATTAACAGCACGGGTCACGAGTTCACGCGTAGTAATGACCACTGTTGTAGAGCAAGAAACAGGCGCGGCGGGTGAGTACAAATTTGATATGAATCCCGGAGTTTACGTTGTCACTGCTAGTGCGGCATATCTCGGCGTGATTAACGTTAACCCGGACAGTGTTGACGGCACGTTAAACGACTATTTGACTAATTTTAGCGCAGACGAACTGACGCCAGCTGCGTTGGCGGAGATTCAAGAGCTAGTATCGGCTGCGAAAAATGCTGCAGCAGCAGCAGACGCCAGCGCCAGTGCGGCGCACACATCTGAAACTAACAGCGCGAACAGCGCAGCAGCAGCAGCAGCGGCAGCCGCCAGTCTTGACTCGTCAAAATTCGCAAAACTCGATAAGGAAAATGAATTTCTGGAAAAAAACAAATTCAAAAAATTGGCGACATTTTTGTTGGGTGCCACGTTTGACTCACCGGCGACATTTAATAACAATATCCAGATAGGGAAAAATTCAGCAGGCAACACAAATACAGCATCATGCTATACTGACTTTGATTTATACTTCGGTCGTTCTGTCCGAATTTATTCCACTACAGTTGACGGGGTCAAAAAAAACGGTCAATTAGCATTTTGGAGTCCCGGAGGAATATTTCCTGACGCATATATAGAACGCAAGGAAAATTCTTATTTGCAGATTTACGATCACAACGCCTCTAGCCTAAAAATTGACTTTCCCTACGGTGCTGCAAATGGTCTGCAATACGTTGGGGCTGATAGGATTGCCCGATCAATATTTCATGATGGGCATCTCCCGCCCGCAGCAGCTGTAGTGAGTAAACTACCCACAGGAGCAGAACCTAAGACCGCGTTTTACTTCATCAGCGGAGACGAAAAACTTTATTTTGCATACGGAAATAAAAAATATTATATACCCGTGATCATTGATGATGATTGATTTTGTAACGACAGAGGATCATGCTACGTAACATGAAAATTTTCATCACCGATCTACAAAAAGCAGAGCTTGAACGTCTTCGCGATACCAGTTGTGACAGGCGGGCAAGGTGACAGCGGATTGTCCGCTGATATACCGTGTATGATACGGGTCAAACGATGAAAATGGCATTCACCCAACTGCGTTTTAACTGTGTTGGGATATGCGATTTTATTCGTATATCCCTTGGGGCAATTGACGATACTGCCAAATGACCATTATTTTACGCGTGGCCTTGATGTTGTGCACATGAGAGATTTATATTCTTTCAAACCTGATTATACCATTGATTTAATTATACTTTAGTATGGTCTCGAAAACCGGAGTAGGGGCAACTCTACCGGGGGTTCAAATCCCCCTCTCTCCGCCACTTTATCAATGACTTATCTCCCGACTTCCCGCCTTGCTTTTCCTAAACAGAACAATCGTAGAATATTCTTGAAGGGTTAGATCGTCACTGTTTTCTGTTCGATACTGTGACATTCAGCACTTGATTCCTATGGATCTGACAGGAAGCTTTCGAGCGAAAATGTGCAGTTATTCAGTCGTTTTCTTATCGCTCACCATTATTCTTTTAGACATTCATCCTATGAAACTGCCGCAAAGTTGGTGGTGGGAACTGAAGTTGCGTAGAGAAGGGGTCAATAATTGAGTCAAAAAAGGAACGCGGCCGTCAGATTAAAGCCGCGGGACAAAGTCCATAATTTCCAAGAGTTGTTGAATTTCCCAGCTTTTTTGAAAGCCTTTGTATCATACTAACAAGTAAAAAAGGTTTAAATACCAAAATTAACCTGTATTTTTGATAAGTCTTACCATTGTACGATTTACACAGTTTCTGCTCCTCCTTGTTGATAGTGGAAAGGGTGCATTGTGCACTTGCGTAAACATTTATGACGCGTTGATGTCCATGGTTCACATTTCCTTGTCAGGGGATCGACTTATTTGCGGCGAGGCATCATTCGTAACAGAGTATTATCTTTCTGAATGTAGTGATGAAAGAGTGCTGCGCCAGCGTGAGCTGCGATTAAAAAGTAACCTATATTTGCCCAGGTTTCGTGAATATTTTTTATCAGTGCTTTAATTTCGCTGTTTGGGGTAACAAAGGGAGACACATTGAAACCAAGGAAACTCCACGATTTTCCACTGTAAGCCATCAAAGCAATCCCCAGCAGAGGAAGTGCAAGGAAGGTTATATAAAGCATGATGTGCATTAGCGAAGCCGCTTTCATTTGCCAGGCAGGTGGCGGTGGCACAATAGAAGGATCACTATAACGGTGTTTTATAATCAGGCGTGAAAACATTAACACCCAAACGAATATACCCGCATTGTAATGTGTTTCTCGCATCAGCAGATAAGTACTACTACCTTTAGGAAACCAGCCACGGAGTTCCATCGCGGCATAGGTTATTGCAACGAAAAGCAGCGTTATCCAATGTAAATAAATTTGAGTTTTTGAGAATCGGTTCATTTTTGTAGCTCCTGTAATTTTTACAGTCAAGCTATCCCACGAACCTTAAAAAATCCTTATACAGATGTGGTTTTAAGAATTTGTTATTTAAAAAATTGATAGTGCACATTGTAACCAGCCAATATAAGCAATGGCGTGAGCACAGGTATCTTTCTCTGTTGGCCGTATTGTGTATGGAATCCGTTATTGGTTAACTCAATGCGGGTTAGCTTATTAATATACAGACACGTCATAGTGATGAGCGTGTCTGTAGCTAGCTTGCGTTCAGTGGCGTTTGTGGATGGACCAGTGGCAGTTATGATGACTTACTAAAGCGGCATCGAGGCGTTATCATGAGAATACTCAATGAGACATCATTTCCTCGACCACTTCTTCGCTACTCAACTGATATGGATAATACGTTGGCCAGTTTTCCATTTCATTTAATAAAGATTGCTGTGAATCATTACCCATAAAAATGTGAAAATGAGATGATTTTCGTGGTGCAATTATATGATCACTAAATTGTATATATTTAGGGGCTTTGCTTTCAGGATCTTTACATTCGAATAAGTAACGAACGCCTTTCTTGCCTGATTTATAGGTGAGTATTTTGTATCCATCGTAATCATATTTACAGGATGTTGTTTCATTATTTCTATGGAATTCAACAATGCCGTCCTCAATGCCAATCATCTCGATATCTGTTGCATAACCTTTGTGATAATAATCTTTAATTTCAGCAAATGTTTTAGTTTTATCTGCATCCGCTTTCTTCTGAAATACAGGGTCAAGTTTGCCACTTTGCAGTAAAGGATAAACGGATTGCCAGACTCCATCCCAGTCACTGAGCTTTCGGTTTTGTACATTGGCATCATCAAAAACACCATTAGCAGCTTTTTGTTCGACCTCTGTTAAGGGTTTGCCGTGTGAGTGATGACCATGCGAAAAAGCAGGAGCGCTAACAATAAAGACACCTAAAGCAACAGCCAGTTTGTGAAGACGAATCGCCAAAACAGTTTCCTCCAGAGTCATTGTATATGATATGTAATGTTATATTGTAACATATGACAAAATGCAACAACTCTTAGGAGACAAGAGAATAGTTCTCTCAGGTGTGATTATCTATCTTATTGAAATAAAATGAATTATATTGATAATTTGAGGTTGATGACAAACGAAACATAACCTGATGTGATCTGCGTAGGCCGGATAGGGCGCTCGCGCCGCATCCGGCAGGGATAACGCGTACTTTGTCGGCAATATGAAGTTATACAGATAATTTGTTGTGAACCTGCTTGCGTAACCGGTTAAAAAGGGAACGCAACTTCTTATACCGTAAGGCTAAAAGCAGTACAGCCAGCCCAGCGTAGATGAGCGGCTGCGGTGAAATAATCTTCACTGACCACAGATAATGTATTGGGGCCAGGATCGCGACAAGATAGACGAAATTATGCAACTGTTGCCAGTGCTTGCCGAGTTTTCGCTGCATCGCCTGGGTTGAAGTAAACGCTAAAGCAAGCAAAATTACCCAGCTGATAATACCTAACGTTAAATAAGGCCGGGTGATTAACTCCTTACCTAATAACGCCAGATTATTCACGCCCAGCTCCAGCAATGCGTAACTGGTTAAATGCAGTGTCGCCCAGGCAAAGCACCATAAGCCTAACAGGCGGCGAGTGCGTATCAATAACGGCTGTTTTGCGTAGCGTGCCAGAGGTGTGATTAACAAGGTCGCCAGCAAAAATTTCAGTGCAGTGCGACCGGTAAAATGCTGAATATCTTTCACCGGATCGGCACCCAGTCCACCGTGATTGATCGCCCAGACCAGCCAGAGAAACGGCAACAATCCGGCAAGATGCAGGCAAACTTTCAGCCATGTCACCTGTTTTGCTGTCAGACGCATTCAGAAATTCTCCCGCAAATCCAGGCCACGATACAGCGATGCCACCTGGTCGGCGTAACCATTAAACAGTAGCGTTGGCTGGCGCTGTACATCGAGGATGCCGCCTGAACCAATAAATCGTTCGGTAGCCTGTGACCAGCGCGGGTGATCAACATGCGGATTAACGTTGGCGTAAAAACCGTATTCGTCAGGCGCTGCCAGATTCCAGGTGGTTGGCGGACGCTCGCGGGTCAGCTTAATACTGACTATCGATTTAATCCCTTTAAAGCCATATTTCCACGGCACAATCAGTCGTACCGGCGCGCCATTTTGTGGCGGTAACGCCTTGCCATAAACACCCACGGTCATCAGTGTGAGCGGATGCATTGCTTCGTCGAGACGCAATCCTTCGACATAAGGATATTTCAGCCCGCCGCCGATAAAGCGGTCCTGCTGGCCAGGCATCTGTTCCGGTGCATAAATTGTTTCGAAAGCGACATACTTCGCATTGCTGGTGGGTTCGGCAAGCGCCAGCAATTTGTGCAGCGGAAAACCAATCCACGGCACCACCATCGACCACGCTTCCACGCAGCGCATACGATAAATACGCTCTTCCAGCGGGAAGCGACGGGTTAAATCATCGTGATCGAGGGTCAATGGTTTTGCCACTTCGCCGCTGATTTTCAGTGTCCATGGATCGGTTTTCAGGCTACCAGCATTAGCGGCGGGATCGGCTTTATCCAGCCCGAATTCATAGAAGTTGTTATAGCCGGAAACTTTATCTGCTGGCGTCAGTGGCAGGTTATTTTGCCAGGCGGCAGGCTTGCTGAACTCCAGCGGTTTTCCGGCGGGGGCGGGTGGGCGATCGTTCCCTTTAAACCAGCTAAGCAGATCGGCATGCGCAGCGTGAGGCAAAGAAAGTGCAGCTGCGCTGATGCCCAGTGCTTTTAACACCTGCCGACGCTTCATAAAGAATACCGACTCGGCCGTAACATCTGATTCTTTTAAAAATTGATTCTTTTTCATAAGCCATCACACTTTTTTGTCGTTAGCCAGCAAGAGCCGTTTACTGTTAATCTGTCAGGGAGTGTCCTCCCTAACAGTAGCAGAGATCTGCTTTTACATATTTATGCTTTAACTGCCACGATAGGTTGAATACCCATATTGGCTAAGTAATAAAGGCACATGATAATGCTCGTTCACTTTATTAATATGAAATTCAACGGGGATCTCAGGGAAGAAACTTTCAAGATTTTGTTTCTTGAAATAGTCCCCGGTTTTAAATACGACACGGTAATCGCCCGTAGTTGCAGTTTGCTCCGGCCACAGTGCCTTAATTCGTCCATCCTTATCTGTTTTGGCGGTATTAAGTTGTAACCAGCCGTTGTCCGCTTTCTTTTCAAGAGTGACTGTCACGTCGGCAGCGGGTTTTCCTGTTTGCTGGTTCAAAATGTGCACGCTAAGAATGTTTTGTTGTGCAGCATAGACCAAAGAAGGTAATGAAAATGCTGCCGTTGCTACCGAGAGTACTAAATAACGCTTTAACATGTTTATATCCTTGTCATCTGAATGAGTTTTGAGGATAGCGAAAAAACGTCCAGGGTAACCTTACAGCAGCATTACAATTTTGTAATGAACCAGGCTGTTTCTATAACATATGATTTATGGCATATTATTTTCATGAAGATTTTACTTATTGAAGATAATCAAAGGACCCAGGAATGGGTAACACAGGGGCTTTCCGAAGCGGGTTATGTCATTGATGCCGTTTCTGATGGCAGAGATGGGCTTTATCTTGCGCTGAAGGATGATTATGCATTGATAATTCTGGATATTATGCTTCCGGGTATGGATGGCTGGCAGATCTTACAAACGTTAAGAACAGCAAAGCAAACCCCTGTTATTTGCCTTACTGCAAGGGATTCTGTCGATGACAGAGTCAGAGGGCTGGACAGTGGAGCAAATGATTATCTGGTAAAACCTTTTTCATTTTCTGAGTTGCTGGCAAGGGTTCGGGCACAATTAAGGCAACATCACGCTTTGAATTCAACATTAGAAATCAGTGGCTTAAGAATGGACTCTGTTAGTCAAAGTGTGAGCAGGGACAATATCAGTATTACACTGACGCGCAAGGAGTTTCAGTTACTTTGGCTACTGGCCTCCAGAGCTGGCGAAATTATACCCAGAACGGTTATTGCGAGTGAAATTTGGGGAATCAACTTTGATAGTGATACCAATACGGTGGATGTCGCCATTCGCAGGCTCCGCGCAAAAGTTGATGATCCTTTTCCTGAAAAGCTAATCGCCACAATCCGGGGGATGGGCTATTCATTCGTAGCGGTAAAAAAATAATGAAAAGATTATCTATAACCGTCCGTTTAACCTTGCTTTTTATATTGCTGCTGTCTGTTGCTGGCGCTGGAATTGTATGGACTCTCTATAATGGCCTGGCAAGTGAGTTGAAATGGCGCGATGATACAACACTCATTAACCGGACAGCGCAGATCAAGCAGTTGTTAATTGATGGGGTAAATCCAGATACGTTACCTGTGTACTTTAACCGGATGATGGATGTTAGTCAGGATATCTTGATCATTCATGGTGATGGCATCAATAAAATTGTTAACCGGACGAATGTCAGTGATGACATGTTAAATAACATACCTGCTAGTGAGACAATCAGCGCAGCTGGCATTTACAGAAGCATTATTAATGATACAGAGATAGATGCTTTACGAATTAATATTGATGAAGTTTCGCCATCATTAACGGTTACTGTGGCTAAATTGGCTTCAGCCAGACATAACATGCTTGAACAGTATAAAATTAATAGCATTATAATTTGCATTGTCGCCATTGTACTTTGCTCAGTATTAAGTCCGCTGTTAATCAGAACGGGATTACGAGAGATCAAAAAGTTGAGTGGTGTAACGGAAGCGCTGAATTATAACGATAGCCGAGAGCCTGTTGAGGTTAGCGCATTACCGAGAGAATTAAAACCTCTTGGGCAGGCGTTGAATAAAATGCATCAAGCCTTAGTCAAAGATTTTGAACGCCTAAGTCAATTTGCTGACGATCTCGCTCATGAACTTAGAACGCCCATTAATGCATTACTGGGTCAGAATCAGGTTACGCTCAGTCAAACCAGAAGTATCGCTGAATATCAAAAAACAATTGCCGGTAACATTGAAGAGCTGGAAAATATTTCGCGGTTAACAGAGAACATACTGTTTCTTGCCCGGGCAGATAAAAACAATGTTTTGGTGAAACTGGACTCGCTTTCTCTCAATAAGGAAGTCGAAAATTTGTTGGATTATCTTGAATACCTTTCAGACGAGAAAGAGATTTGCTTTAAGGTCGAGTGCAATCAGCAAATCTTTGCGGATAAAATTTTACTGCAACGAATGTTATCGAATCTTATTGTTAATGCCATTAGATATTCACCAGAAAAATCGCGTATTCATATAACCAGTTTTCTTGATACCAACGGCTATCTTAATATTGATGTCGCCAGTCCTGGAACGAAAATTCATGAGCCTGAAAAACTCTTCCGTAGATTTTGGCGGGGAGATAATTCGCGTCATTCCGTAGGTCAGGGACTTGGTCTTTCTTTAGTCAAAGCGATTGCCGAATTACATGGGGGAAGTGCTACGTATCACTATCTCAATAAGCATAATGTGTTCCGGATTATGTTACCGCAAAGAAATTAACATAGGGCTTCAGTACGCCATAAATCAACCATGAAAAAACGCAGCCACGTCGTGAGTATTAACGTGGCTGCGATTGATTATGCGCTTACATTCATACGTAACAGGGATTAACCCGCATAAGCTGCCAGCATTTCCTGCGCCGCCAGTTTACCCAACGCATTCGCTGCGAAAGGACTGTCGCCGGTGAGAACTTTACGGTCCTTATGTACTCGCCCGGCGATGTCGTCATTAATAATGTTCATGCCCATTTTCTTCAGCTCTTCGCCGAAGTACCAGGTGAGATGACCCGGCATATAGCCTATCTCTGGCGTTTGTTTGTCTGCGGCGTCTGGGAATGCGCAAATGGAATAACCATTCAGTGGGTTATCGCCGTGGCGAAGCGCCAGAAAAGCCGCCGGGCCGTGGCAAAGGGAGATAACAAAACGGTCATTTTTGATTGCCCACTGTAAAGCAGCAGCCACGTCCTGGCTTTCTGGTAGACCAATAAGTGCGCCATGACCACCAGGAACAAAGATTGCTGCATATTCGCTATCAGCGTTGAGGCTGGCGACAACATCCGCGAGTTTCTTCGGATTGCGGAACAACGATTTATGCTGCTCAAAGAATGGCATTACTTTTTCATCTTTGTGCGGCATAGCCCAGTATTCAAACTTGGTCATCAGACCGGAAATGGTCGCCACTTCGAATTCGAAACCTGCAGCATGGAGATGATACAACGGCAGCAACGTTTCAATCGGATGGTTACCGGTCGAGAACAGTTTTCCGTTATCGGTCGGCAAATAACGTTCGTCCGCGGCGATCACCAGAATTTTATGTTTACCGCGATACGGTTTTGGATAGTCCACGCCATCAAGATCAGAGACAGGACTGGTATATTGGCTAAGCGAATATTCTGAAGGGAAGAATGCATTATCTTCAGCAATATCGACCTGCGGATTTTTACTTGTTTGAACAGTCATAGTGTATTCCTTATTGTTGCTTAGTTAGGGTAGTCACTATATTTGCGACTGAGCTGGTCGCTATTTTTAACCAGGCTGGAAAATTGAGTCAATATATCGAAAGCGGTAGTCGGCGGGTGTAAGTATGTAATGATGATGCTGCACTGGTGTTGAATATTATTCACGCCAAATTTTCCTTATTGAGCAACGTCGTCGCAAGTGGCCTCAATGATTTTAGACCATTATCAGAGGTACGGGGCGGCGGGGAGAGATTTAGTGATGTGGAATATTGTGGTGCTGATGAATATTTATATCCCGGATTGGTAGAGAAAAAGCTTATTTCATGCACTATTTTTGCAAATATTTCTATATGGGAGGCGGTTTTGTTGCAGATTAATTCATAAAGAAATGCATTTGGGTCTTGGCTGGAAGAGTCGCTGGTAGATGTTATTGTGCCAGCAGGGGCAGGGTAAGGTGCTGTATCGATATGCATTGGCAATTGCGTGTGCCGCAGATGGAGATGAAATGCCAATAAAAAAGCCTGAATTCGATGAGGGACGAACTCAGGCTAGTGTTTAGTTTTACAGTAACACGCCGCAGCACGTTGGCTGATTAGAACTGGTAGACTAAGCCCACAGCAACGATATCATCGGTAGCGATGCCGTTGTTTGCGTAGAAGTCATCGTCGTTGTCCAGCAGGTTGATTTTGTAATCAACATAGGTGGACATGTTTTTGTTAAAGTAGTAGGTTGCACCAACCTCAACGTATTTAACCAGATCTTTATTGGTATAATGATAATTACCATTGTTGTACATTTCTTGACCACCTAAATCCTTACCTTTAGATTGGAGGTAAGCAATTGAAGGACGCAGGCCGAAATCAAATTGGTACTGAGCAACAACTTCAAAGTTCTGAGTTTTGTTAGCGATACCACCGCCGCCAAGTTTCCCATCGGCTGAATGAGAGTCGCTGCTACCATAAGCGGTCATATTGCGAGTCTCTGCATACATTGCTGCTAAATATACATTGTTGGCATCGTATTTAGCACCAACAGTCCACGCTTCTGCAGTACCACCACCTGCATAGCTATTACCATAGAAATGATTGCCATCTCCATACCCACGAGCAGCTTGGTTATTGGAACGGTCAGAATTAGAGTAAGCAGCACCCAGACTTAAACCGAAGTCGAAGTCGTAGGAAGTAGACATACCGAAACCATCGCCATTTTCTTTAGCAAGACTACGGCCATCTCCGCTGCCAGATCCTTCTTGGCCAAAGAGACCGTCACTGCCACTTTCATTATTACTCTGATATTGCAGCGCAAAGTTCAAGCCATCAACCTGACCAAAGAAGCCATTGTTACGGTAGGTTGCAACACCGTTGGTACGACCGTTCATGAAATTGTCGGCACCAGCATAGGTATCGCCACCAAATTCTGGCAGCATATCGGTCCATGCTTCGATGTCATATACGACACCGTAGTTACGACCATAATCGAAAGTACCATTCTGACCAAAACCTAAACCTGCGAAAGCCAGACGGGTAGCAGAGTTATCTCCATCGCCTTCTGTGCCATTTGCTTGCAGGTTGTATTCCCACTGACCATAACCAGTGAATTGGTCAGCGATCTGAGTTTCACCTTTGAAACCGATACGGGCATATGACTTGTCGCCATCGCTGCCAGCATCATCAGAGAAGTAGTGCAGGCCCGCTACTTTTCCGTACAAATCCAGTTTATTACCATCTTTATTATAGACTTCAGCCGCATTTGCTGCGCCAGCAACTAATAACGCCGGGACCAGCATTGCCAGAACTTTTCTTTTCATTATGTATTCCCTTGTGATTATAATCTTCATGAATATATCAATAAGTGCCGTTATCCAAAAAAAAAGCACATTTGGATACTATTCTATGAAGTTCATTTTATTTTAAGGATTACATGTAACAAATGTATTTAAAAGATTTCAAAATGTTTCTAATCTATTTAATATAATTCGGAATTATGAATTCTAAATATAAATATTCATGAAAATTATAAATGTATATCAATATGTTATGAGTTGAGCGGAAACATAGGGGGTATCAATGATTGTTGCGCCAAACGGCTGGTGTGATCAGGCGCACATTAATGAAGGTATAAAAAAAAGCCGGCATCATGCCGGCCCAAAAAATATAAACAAGACGATAAAAGGCTAATAACGGAAGCATCATGACACAGAATAATAAAAAGGTATAATTGTAATCAGTGCTAATATATTGATTGAATGAATTAATAAAGCCGATATCAAAGATAAATAAAATCGCTCAAAACGATTTTTCCTGTATTCACTGCCGTTGCGCAAAAATTATCTATTTGTTCAAAAAATGAGTGAGTCTTGACTGGCTCATCCAATGTGGAAAAATGTGACTTTTATCACATAATAGTACTAAGTCTGAATTTTCCGGGTTATCTCAAAATGGAATACGGTTCGACAAAGATGGAAGAGAGACTCTCTCGCAGCCCTGGCGGCAAACTGGCTTTGTGGGCTTTCTATACATGGTGTGGCTATTTCGTCTGGGCAATGGCGCGTTACATCTGGGTGATGAGCCGGATCCCCGATGCCCCCGTGTCGGGATTTGAAAGCGATTTAGGCTCTACCGCGGGAAAGTGGTTAGGGGCACTGGTCGGATTTTTATTTATGGCTCTGGTCGGGGCATTGTTAGGCAGCATTGCCTGGTACACCCGACCTCGTCCCGCACGTAGCAGACGCTATGAATAAAAACTGCTAAGGTGGCGACTCTTTGGCAACGGAGCGCGTATGGACTTACAACACTGGCAGGCACAGTTCGAAAACTGGTTGAAAAACCATCATCAGCACCAGGACGCGGCCCATGACGTGTGTCATTTTCGCCGCGTCTGGGCTACGGCACAGAAGCTGGCGGCAGATGACGATGTCGATATGCTGGTGATTTTAACCGCCTGTTATTTTCACGATATTGTGAGCCTGGCGAAAAATCATCCGCAAAGGCAGCGTTCTTCAATCCTGGCGGCAGAAGAGACGCGTCGCCTGCTCCGTGAAGAGTTCGAGCAATTTCCGGCGGAGAAAATCGAGGCCGTTTGTCATGCCATTGCCGCTCACAGTTTCAGCGCGCAAATCGCCCCCTTAACAACGGAAGCTAAAATCGTCCAGGATGCGGATCGGCTGGAAGCCCTGGGGGCGATTGGCCTGGCGCGCGTGTTTGCCGTTTCAGGGGCATTGGGCGTAGCGCTGTTTGATGGCGAAGATCCGCTCGCACAGCATCGCCCGCTTGATGATAAACGCTACGCGCTGGATCATTTCCAGACTAAGTTGCTGAAGCTACCGCAAACCATGCAAACCGTAAGAGGCAAGCAGCTGGCGCAGCACAACGCGCATTTTTTAGTCGAGTTTATGGCGAAGCTCAGTGCCGAACTGGCGGGGGAGAATGAAGGTGTCGATCACAAGGTGATAGATGCGTTTTCACCCGCGGGATAAGCGCGTGGCCCTAAATGGCTGTAATTATGTTAACCTGTCGGCCATCTCAGATGGCCGGTTAAATCTATGCAGGAAAATATATCAGTAACCGATTCATACAGCACCGGGAATGCCGCACAGGCAATGCTGGAGAAACTGCTGCAAATTTATGATGTTAAAACGCTGGTGGCGCAGCTTAATGGTGTGGGTGAGAATCACTGGAGCGCGGCAATTTTAAAACGTGCGCTGGCGAATGACTCGGCATGGCATCGTTTAAGTGAGAAAGAGTTCGCCCATCTGCAAACGTTGTTACCCAAACCACCGGCACATCATCCGCATTATGCGTTTCGCTTTATCGATCTATTTGCCGGAATTGGCGGCATCCGTCGCGGTTTTGAATCGATTGGCGGACAGTGCGTGTTTACCAGCGAATGGAACAAACATGCGGTACGCACTTATAAAGCCAATCATTATTGCGACCCGGCGACGCATCATTTTAATGAAGATATCCGCGACATCACCCTCAGCCATAAAGAAGGCGTGAGTGATGAGGCGGCGGCGGAACATATTCGTCAACACATTCCTGAACACGATGTTTTACTGGCCGGTTTCCCTTGTCAGCCATTTTCGCTGGCTGGCGTATCGAAAAAGAACTCGCTCGGGCGGGCGCACGGTTTTGCCTGCGATACCCAGGGCACGCTGTTTTTTGATGTGGTACGCATTATCGACGCGCGTCGTCCGGCGATGTTTGTGCTCGAAAACGTCAAAAACCTGAAAAGTCACGACCAGGGTAAAACGTTCCGCATCATCATGCAGACGCTGGACGAACTGGGCTATGACGTGGCTGATGCAGAAGATAACGGGCCAGACGATCCGAAAATCATCGACGGCAAACATTTTCTGCCGCAGCACCGTGAACGCATCGTGCTGGTGGGTTTTCGTCGCGATCTGAATCTGAAAGCCGATTTTACCCTGCGTGATATCAGCGAATGTTTCCCTGCGCAGCGAGTGACGCTGGCGCAGCTGCTGGACCCGATGGTCGAGGCGAAATATATCCTGACGCCGGTGCTGTGGAAGTACCTCTATCGATATGCGAAAAAACATCAGGCGCGCGGTAACGGCTTCGGTTATGGAATGGTTTATCCGAACAATCCGCAAAGCGTCACCCGTACGCTGTCTGCGCGTTATTACAAAGATGGCGCGGAAATTTTAATCGATCGTGGCTGGGATATGGCCACGGGTGAGAAAGACTTTGACGATCCGCAGAATCAGCAACATCGTCCACGTCGGTTAACGCCTCGTGAATGCGCGCGCTTAATGGGTTTTGAAGCGCCGGGAGAAGCGAAATTCCGCATTCCGGTTTCGGACACTCAGGCCTATCGCCAGTTCGGTAACTCGGTGGTCGTGCCGGTCTTTGCCGCGGTGGCAAAACTGCTTGAGCCAAAAATCAAACAGGCGGTGGCGTTGCGTCAGCAAGAGGCACAACATGGCCGACGTTCACGATAAGGCCACTCGCAGCAAAAATATGCGCGCGATTGCCACGCGTGATACGGCGATAGAGAAGCGCCTCGCCAGTCTGTTAACCGGGCAGGGCCTGGCGTTTCGCGTTCAGGACGCCAGTCTGCCCGGACGCCCGGATTTTGTCGTTGATGAATATCGCTGCGTGATATTTACCCACGGCTGCTTCTGGCATCATCATCACTGCTATCTGTTTAAAGTGCCTGCGACTCGAACCGAGTTCTGGCTGGAGAAGATAGGTAAAAATGTTGAGCGCGATCGCCGCGATATCAGTCGCTTGCAGGAACTCGGCTGGCGCGTATTGATTGTCTGGGAGTGCGCGTTACGTGGGCGCGAGAAGCTGACGGATGAAGCGCTTAGCGAGCGTCTGGAAGAGTGGATCTGCGGCGAAGGTGCCAGCGCGCAGATCGACACGCAGGGGATTCATTTACTCGCTTGATGCGTCCTGAATAACTGGCGCAACTACGGGTTTTGCCGGGAAGAGGTATTTTCCCAACGTGACCAGCACCACCGCGAAGACAATTACGCCGAGCGCCAGCCATTCAATCTTCGACAGCGTCTCTCCGCCCAGTCCCGTACCCAGCAAGACCGCGACCACCGGGTTAACGTAGGCGTAGCTGGTGGCGAGAGCCGGACTGACATTACGGATTAAATACATATAAGCGTTGATGGCGATAATCGAACCAAACAGCGCCAGATAGCCGACCGCAAGGAAGCCTGAAAGGGAAGGGAGCGCCGTCAGTTTTTCACCTGCAATCATCGACGCGATCATTAACACCACGCCTGCCGCCAGCATCTCAATAGCACCCGCCATCATCCCTACAGGTAAGGTAATGCGCGAGCCATAAACCGAGCCAAACGCCCAGCTAATCGAGCCGATTAAAATCAGAATCGCGCCCCACGGATTGCCGCTTAAATTTCCACCGCTATTGAGCATGATGATTCCGGCAAGCCCAATGGCGATACCCACCCATTCCAGTTTGCGCGTTTTAATGCCAAACAGGCGGCTGAAGCACAGGGTAAAGAGGGGCACGGTTGCAACCACAACGGCGGCGATGCCGGAAGGAACATTTTGATGCTCGGCAACCGTCACCATGCCATTACCGACAGCCAGCAATAACAGGCCAATCAGCGCGGCATTGAGCAGCGGACGTAGCGGGGGGAGCTTGTGTCCGCGCAGTAGCAAAAATGCCATCAATAAAATACCGGCTGCCAGGAATCGAACGCCTGCCATCATTAACGGAGGCCAGCTTTCCACGCCAATCCGAATGACAAAATAGGTTGAGCCCCAAATGATATACAACGCAAACAGCGCGCCAAAAAGCGGTAACAACTGGCGGAAACGCATAATCCCTCACGGTGGAAATAAAAAGGTGGTTCATAGTAAACGTGAAAATCATTCTGCTGGCGAGAGATATAATTGCACTTAATTGTTAAAAAAATGTTGACCTGTGAAGCAAGTATCAGAGCTGCCGTTTTTGCTTCATACTTACACCCTTCAACAATAAAAATGAGAGGGAATGCTTTTGGCCGGGAGTAGTTTACTGACGTTGCTCGATGATATCGCCACACTACTGGACGATATCTCCGTGATGGGCAAACTGGCGGCGAAGAAAACCGCCGGTGTATTAGGGGATGACTTATCGCTCAATGCGCAACAAGTTTCAGGCGTGCGGGCCAACCGGGAACTTCCCGTGGTCTGGGGCGTGGCGAAAGGATCGCTGATTAATAAAGTGATTCTGGTGCCGCTGGCGCTGATCATCAGTGCGTTTATCCCGTGGGCGATTACGCCTCTGTTGATGATTGGTGGCGCGTTTCTCTGCTTTGAAGGAGTAGAGAAAGTGCTGCATATGCTGGAGGCGCGTAAACATAAAGAAGATCCGGCGCAGAGCCAGCAGCGTCTGGAGAAGCTGGCGGCGCAGGATCCGCTGAAGTTTGAAAAGGACAAAATAAAAGGGGCGATTCGTACCGATTTTATATTGTCTGCCGAAATCGTCGCCATCACGCTGGGGATTGTGGCCGAAGCGCCGTTGCTTAATCAGGTGCTGGTGCTTTCAGGCATCGCGCTGGTAGTGACCGTGGGCGTCTACGGTCTGGTAGGGGTTATCGTTAAGATTGATGACCTGGGGTATTGGCTGGCGGAAAAATCCAGCGCGCTGATGCAGGCATTAGGTAAAGGATTATTGATTATCGCGCCCTGGCTGATGAAAGCGTTATCGATTGTCGGCACGCTGGCGATGTTCCTCGTCGGCGGTGGGATTGTGGTACATGGTATTGCGCCGCTGCATCACGCCATTGAACATTTCGCCGGGCAGCAAAGTGCAGTGGTGGCGATGATATTACCGACTGTTTTAAATCTGATTCTTGGATTTATCATCGGCGGCATCGTGGTGCTGGGAGTGAAAGCCGTAGCGAAAATACGCGGTCAGGCACATTAATACTCGCACTGGCTATTATGCAAAATTCGCCATCTTCAACTAAGGTGAACAAGTTTCACTCGAAAAAAGGAGGCGAGTATGAGCTTTATGGTTAGTGAGGAAGTTACGGTTAAAGAGGGCGGCCCGCGGATGATTGTCACCGGATACTCCAGCGGTATGGTTGAGTGTCGTTGGTATGACGGTTACGGGGTCAAGCGGGAAGCTTTTCATGAAACCGAGCTTGTTCCAGGGGAGGGAAGTCGTCCTGCGGAAGAAGTTTGAAAGGGTATCATTAACACCCGACCGGATGTGGCGCTCACGTCGCATCCGGTCGGGTGTGCCAGTGTCTGCACTGAATTGCCTGATGCGACGCTATCGCGTCTTATCATGCCTACGTTATAAAACTATCGATGTCTGTCGCGTCTTATCATGCCACCATTATAAAATTATCGCTGTTTTGCGGTACGCTATCGCCAGGTTATGCCAGAATCATAAAAAAGCAGGTTGGGAGTCGTCAGGGTGCAGCACGAGACAAAAATGGAAAACCAGAGCTGGTTGAAAAAACTCGCACGCCGCCTGGGGCCTGGTCATGTCGTTAATCTCTGCTTTATCGTGGTATTGCTTTTTTCCACCTTGCTCACCTGGCGTGAAGTAGTGGTGCTGGAAGATGCCTATATCTCCAGCCAGCGTAATCATCTGGAAAACGTAGCCAACGCGCTCGATAAGCATTTGCAGTATAACGTCGACAAACTGATCTTTTTGCGTAATGGCATGCGCGAAGCTCTCGTAGCGCCACTGGATTTCACCTCTCTGCGTGATGCTGTAACCGAGTTCGAACAGCATCGCGACGAGCACGCCTGGAAAATCGAACTCAACCGACGACGCACCCTGTCAGTCAATGGCGTATCGGATGCATTAGTCAGCGAGGGGAATCTCCTGTCTCGCGAAAATGAAAGCCTCGACAATGAAATTACCGCTGCACTGGAAGTTGGTTACTTGCTGCGACTGGCGCACAACACCTCGTCGATGGTTGAACAGGCGATGTATGTCTCGCGTGCCGGATTTTACGTTTCGACGCAGCCGACCTTGTTTACGCGCAATGTACCAACGCGTTATTACGGCTATGTCACCCAACCCTGGTTTATCGGCCATTCGCAACGAGAAAATCGTCACCGCGCGGTACGCTGGTTTACTTCGCAACCGGAACACGCCAGCAATACTGAACCGCAGGTTACCGTCAGTGTTCCAGTAGACAGTAATAACTACTGGTATGGCGTGCTGGGGATGAGTATTCCCGTGCGTACCATGCAGCAATTTTTAAGAAACGCCATCGATAAAAACCTCGATGGTGAGTATCAGCTCTATGACAGTAAGCTGAGATTTTTGACCTCTTCCAATCCTGACCATCCAACAGGGAATATTTTTGATCCTCGTGAACTGGCCTTGCTGGCGCAGGCGATGGAACATGACACGCGGGGCGGCATTCGTATGGACAGTCGCTATGTTAGCTGGGAACGTCTGGACCATTTCGACGGTGTGCTGGTGCGCGTCCATACGTTAAGCGAAGGCGTGCGCGGCGATTTCGGCAGTATCAGCATTGCATTAACCCTGCTGTGGGCGCTCTTTACCACCATGTTACTCATCTCCTGGTATGTGATTCGCCGGATGGTTAGCAACATGTATGTTCTGCAAAGCTCGTTGCAGTGGCAGGCGTGGCACGACACCTTAACGCGTTTATATAACCGTGGCGCACTGTTCGAAAAAGCCCGTCCGCTCGCTAAATTGTATCAGACGCACCAACATCCTTTTTCTGTCATTCAGGTCGATCTTGACCATTTTAAAGCGATTAATGACCGCTTTGGTCATCAGGCGGGCGACCGTGTTCTTTCTCATGCTGCCGGATTAATTAGCAGTTCCTTGCGTGCGCAGGACGTTGCCGGGCGGGTCGGTGGTGAGGAGTTTTGTGTGATTCTGCCAGGCGCGAGTCTGACGGAGGCTGCGGAAGTCGCAGAACGTATTCGCCTGAAGTTAAATGAAAAAGAGATGTTGATTGCTAAGAGTACGACGATACGCATCAGTGCCTCGCTGGGGGTAAGTAGCAGCGAGGAAACCGGTGATTATGATTTTGAACAACTCCAGTCACTGGCTGACCGTCGACTTTATCTCGCTAAACAGGCCGGGCGTAATCGGGTATGCGCGAGCGATAACGCTTAACGGGCGGAGAAAAAATGGTCCAGCCCTTCACCCCAGCCTTCCGGTCCTTCACGCTGCGTTCGCCAGACGCGGGCCGGATCCTCATCATGCAGATGCACCCCTTCACGGTTTAGCCCTTTCACAATCACCGCGTAATCCATTACCTCCAGTAAGGGCGCATCGTTTGGCCCATCGCCCAGGCCAAGTGTGGTTGGGCGTTTGCCTGACAATTGTTGATAGGTCGCGATAATCCAGTTGGCAGCCTGATCTTTTCCGGCAGAGGCATCCAGTACGTGCCAGAAGCGCGCACCCTGCATAAACTGTAAGCCCAGTTCGTTCAGACGAGCGGTAAATTGTGCCATACGCTCGTCACTGTCGCGCCAGATTAGCGTTACCGACGCCTCATGCAGCTGCGTCAGCGCCGCCTGGCTACGGCTTAATCCCGTCCATTCGGCGATGGTTGCATCGTCGACATCATCGAAAGTCGTGAATTTAAAATGTTCTTTCTCGCGTAGCGTATTTAAAACCTGGCTGATTTCGCCATGGCTAATACCTGAGATGATGCGTGGAAAACCGTCTATATCCTGCCATTGTTCAGCAAGCTGGATCACTGCGCCATTTTCGGCAATCAGTGGTAACCCTTGTAGCCCCAACGTTTTTTGCAAGTACAGCATTTCCGCTGAAGTTTTACTGCTACAGAGAATGACGGGAACATTCGCTTCGCGTAAACGGCTGAGCCAGGGGGCAGCCGGTTGCCAGTCATAACTATGACTGTCCAGCAGGGTGCCATCAAGATCGCTAAAAACCAGTAGTGGTTGTTGAATTGAAAACATGGTCGCGCAGTTCTCCCCTTACCAGGATGATTCTCAAAACAGCACAAATAATCAAAGATGATTTTTTCGGGAGCGATCCCGTTGACGCCAGAGCCACCAAGGGGTGACGCACGTCACATTTCTATTCATAAGTAGCGTTAATCATTCATATCGCGAATATTTTCTTGTCAGCGAAAAAAATTGCGGATAAGGTGATGAACACATCAGATTTCCTGGTGTAACGAATTTTTTAAGTGCTTCTTGCTTAAGCAAGTTTCATCCCGACCCCCTCAGGGTCGGGATTTTTTTATTGTGCATTCAACGATTCACTTCAGAGACGCTGAAGTCATGAATATCCAGTTCGAAGGCATCCGCCAATTCACGCCATGTATGATATTCACGTCCATCGACGCTAACGTGTTCAGAATCGTTCTGGCTGCGATGAACTTCGCTTTCGCTAATTTCATTGATCGCCGCCAGCAGGGCATCGACATCGACGCTGACCTCACGTTTTGCGGTATCGCTGTACTCTTTTGCGGTTTTCATCATCTTTCCTCGCAACCGTTACTCTGTTGTTGCCGCCAGTCGTTAAGTCCGCCTGGCATCTCTTAAGTATAGACCGTCGAGAAAATCAGCACTCGCGCGCGCCTGGCGCTGCCAGAAAAACGAAATTGTTCTACACTGGCACAAAGCCACAGGAGGAAAACGATGAAGGTGAATGATCGGGTAACAGTCAAAACGGATGGCGGTCCGCGTCGTCCTGGCGTGGTACTGGCAGTTGAGGAGTTTAGTGAAGGCACAATGTACCTGGTTTCGCTGGAAGACTACCCGCTCGGCATCTGGTTCTTTAATGAAGCAGGGCATCAGGACGGTATCTTTGTGGAGAAAGCAGAGTAATCTTATTCAGCCTGACTGGTGGGAAACCACCAGTCAGAATGTGTTAGCGCATGTTGACAAAAATACCATTAGTCACATTATCCGTCAGTCGGACGACATGGTAGATAACCTGTTTATTATGCGTTTTGATCTTACGTTTAATATTACCTTTATGCGATGAAACGGTCTTGGCTTTGATATTCATTTGGTCAGAGATTTGAATCGTTCCCTGACCTGCCATCCACATTCGCAACATACTCGATTCGGTTCGGCTCAATGATAACGTCGGCATATTTAAAAAAGAGGTTATCGTTGTCTCTTTTTTCAGAATATCGCCAAGGATATCGTCGAGAGATTCCGGTTTAATCGATTTAGAACTTATCAATAAATTTTTTCTGACCAATAGATATTCATCAAAATGAACATTGGCAATTGCCATAAAAACGATAAATAACGTATTGGGATGTTGATTAATGATGTGCTTGATGTGCTGACTGTTAGAAGCATCATGGATGAAACAGTCCTCATTAATAAACACCACTGAAGGGCGCTGTGAATCACAAGCTATGGCAAGGTCATCAACGGTTTCAATGTCGTTGATTTCTCTTTTTTTAACCCCTCTACTCAACAGATACCCGGTTAAACCTAGTCGGGTGTAACTACATAAATCCATAATAATCGTTGACATGGCATACCCTCACTCAATGCGTAACGATAATTCCCCTTACCTGAATATTTCATCATGACTAAACGGAACAACATGGGTCACCTAATGCGCCACTCTCGCGATTTTTCAGGCGGACTTACTATCCCGTAAAGTGTTGTATAATTTGCCTGGAATTGTCTTAAAGTAAAGTAAATGTTGCGATATGTGAGTGAGCTTAAAACAAATATTTCGCCACAGGAGTATCCTAGAAGATGTTCGCAGGTATTATTTTTCGGATAATCCTTAGGATAACATGATAAACGTTACGGAATTATATTAATGGCAATTCACTAATAATATCAGCCAGCAAATTAAACATCTCACTGAATAAATGTTCGCAAAAAGGTGCAATTAACGGCATTAATGCCGCCATTAAAGAGATACCGACAGTCAGAGTTAATGGAAATCCAATAACAAAAATGGATAATTGCGGGGCCATACGATTAAGTAAACCTAATGCCAGATTCAGTGTCAGCAGCAGAGTAATGAGCGGTAACGCCAGCATCAGCCCGTTAAGGAAAATCAAACTCCCTGCTTTGGTGAGTGCCAGAAACGCATTGCTGTTCAACGGTTCGCCACCAATTGGCAGGGTGTGAAAGGTATCGACCAGCAGTGAAATCAACCATAAATGACCGTTAAATGTCAGGAACAGTAGTAACGCCAGCATATCCATGATACGCGCTAAAACAGGCATATTGAGATGGCTGGCCGGATCGACAAACGTCGCAAATGACAGCCCCATTTGCAGACCGATAATTTCGCCAGCGGTTCGCACAGCGGCAAAGGCAAATTGCATGGTAAAACCAAGCGCAATGCCGATCAGGATCTGCTGCACGGCCAGCCACAGAGCAAAGAACGAAAAAACAGGAACATCGTTGGCAGGTAATGATGGGGCAATAGCGAACGTGATCATCATTGCCAGACCCAGTTTTACCCGTTTCGGCACGCTGCGTTCGCTCAGAATTGGCGCGGTAGAAATGAGCGCCAGCACGCGCAGTAACGGCCAGAAGTACAGACTTAGCCAGGAAAGCCATTGATCGCTTGTCACCTGCATCATTGTACGGGCTACCCGATGATATACGGCAGGTTAGTGAACAAGGTGCGGACGTAATCCAGCAACAGATTGAGCATCCACGGTCCGGCAATAATAATGGCAATAAATACGGCGATGATTTTTGGAATAAACGACAGCGTCATTTCGTTGATCTGGGTGGCGGCCTGCAAAATACTGATGATAAGGCCCGTGACCAGCGCCACCAGCAACAGCGGGGCAGCCAGTGCCAGCGCGACTTTCATCGCTTCAGTCCCCATCATCATGACCGATTCAGGTGTCATTTTGCCTCTCTAGCTGTAAAAGCTCTGCGCCAGCGAACCGACCAGCAATTGCCAGCCATCCACCAGTACAAACAGCATCAGTTTAAAGGGCAGAGCAATGGTGGCGGGGGGGACCATCATCATCCCCAATGCCATCAACACGCTGGCAATCACCAGGTCGATAATCAAAAAAGGGATGAAAATCGTGAAGCCTATCTGAAATGCGGTTTTCAACTCGCTGGTCACGTAGGCCGGGAGCAAAATGCGCATCGGCACGGCTTCAGGTCCCTGCAACGGGCCGGTATTCGCTAGTCTGGCAAACAACCCTAAATCTGCCTCACGGGTCTGACGCAGCATAAACTCACGTAGCGGCTGCGCCCCTTTTTCCAGCGCCTCCTGCATTGATATTTTCTCTTCGCTGAATGGCTGGTACGCATCGACATAAATTTTGTCGATCACCGGTGACATAATAAAAAAGGTCAAAAATAGTGCCAGCCCCAGCAATACCTGGTTAGGTGGCGCGGAGGGCGTTCCCAGCGCGTTACGCAATAAACCAAAAACAATGATGATGCGGGTGAAACTGGTCATCATCAGTAAAATTGCCGGAATAAACGTCAACGAGGTGATGAACACCAGCGTCTGCACCGGGAGCGACCAGCTTTGTCCACCGCCAGGCAGCGGCTGGCTGGTGATACCCGGCAGTTGCGCGAAGGCGAGGGGCGTAACCAGCCAGAGAAGGACAGGTGCGACAGACAACAAACGACGCATCAGGATCTCCCGCTACGCTTAAGCAAATTTTTCATGACCGACTGAAAATCGGTCTGCGGTATCTCTTCTGTTGGTGCTGAAGGGGGAAGTTTATGCAGCAGATTGATTTGCCCTGCGGTAACGCCGAGCACCAGCCGTGCATCTTCCACATCGACCACCACAACCCGTTCACGCGCGCCCAGCGAAGCACTGGCGCTAATTTTCAGACCGTTAACGCCAGTGCGTTTCGGGGCAAATCCCAACCGTTTTACCAGCCAGGCAGCAGCGAGGATCAGGGCAATAATGGCGATGAGTGCGCCGCTGACCTGCAGCAGTGGCGCAGCAGAAACCGGCGCGGAAGATTGCACAGTAGCGTGGTTATTCATCACTAACGGCTCAGGCGACGCATTCGCTCAGACGGAGTAATGATATCGGTGATCCGCACGCCATATTTATCGGCAACGACCACCACTTCGCCCTGGGCGATTAAATAACCGTTGATCAGAATATCCAGTGGTTCGCCCGCCAGACCGTCCAGCGCCACGACGGACCCTTGCGTCAGACGCAACAGCTCTTTGATGGTCATCCGCGTACGGCCCAGCTCGACGGTCAGCTTGACCGGAATATCCATTATCAGGTCGATATCCTGCAACGTTCCGCTGACATCACCACCGCCAAATTGCTGGAACACCGCGTCGGCAGCGCTTTTGCTGCTGGTTGATTTTTGTTCGCTCAACGCTTCAGCCCACAGATCGTCCATTGCGCCGTTGTTGTCATCGGCCGGATTATTCATGTCACTCATTTGGGCTGTTCCTCGTTCAGAGAATTTAAAATCGGGTTAATCAAATGTTCTATCCGTAACGCATACTGACCGTTGAGAGTGCCGTACTGACTGGTCAGTACCGGAACGCCGTCAACATGAGCGATGATGCGATCGGGTTTTTCTATCGGCAGGACGTCGCCGGGTTTCAGTTTTAAAATCTGCGACAGGCGTAGCGAGATATCGGCAAAGTTGGCGACCAACTCCAGCTGTGAATGCTGCACCTGGCGCACCAGGTTATCGCGCCAGTTCTGATCTTCATTACGCGAGTTTTCCAGCGGCGGGTTAACCAACAATTCCCGTAGCGGCTCAATCATGCTGAATGGCAGACAGATATTAAATTCGCCGGTCAGGTTGCCAATCTCCACATGGAACGGCGTGTTAACCACAATGTCGTTCGGCGAGGTGGTGATATTGGTAAATTTCACCTGCATTTCCGAACGCACGTACTCAACTTCCAGCGGATTAATCGCCTTCCAGGCGTCGCTATAGCCTTCAAGCGCCAGCTTTAACATGCGGTTGATGACGCGCTGTTCGGTATGGGTAAACTCGCGACCTTCCACTTTGGTCGGGAAGCGTCCATCGCCGCCAAACAGGTTATCCACGGCGATAAACACCAGACTCGGTGAAAACACCACCAGCCCTGTGCCGCGCAGCGGTTTCAGATGGATAAGGTTCAGGTTGGTCGGCACCGGCAGGTTGCGGGCAAATTCATGGTACGGCTGAATGCGGATGGCCCCGACGGTTATATCCGGGCTACGACGCAGCAGGTTGAACAGCCCCATACGAAAATGGCGGGCAAAGCGCTCATTAATGATTTCCAGCGCCTGCAAACGTTCGCGCACAACCCGTCGTTGGGTATTCGGATCGTACGGACGAATGTCACTTTCGCCGCTAACACTGGCTGTCGGTTCGTCTTTGACTTCGCTGTCACCATTCAACAGCGCATCAATTTCAGCTTGAGAAAGAATACTATCGCCCATGTCGTTATCGCAGAATAAAAGCGGTATACAGCACGTCGGTGACATCCTGTTTCGGTTGCCCGGCAACAAGCGGGGTGGAAAGCGTGGTTTTAATCTCGGCAATCAGGTTTTTCTTGCCTTCTTCTGTCGCCAGTACGGCAGCATCCTGACGCGAAAACAGTAACAGCAAACGGCTACGGACTTCCGGCAAATACTCACTCAGCCGCGAGCGGGTAGCTTCATCTTTCAGGCGCAGGGTTATGCCGATATAAAGTACGCGATCTGCATCGCCCAGATTGACCGTAAAGGTATCCAGCGCATAGAAGACCGGGGAGGGCACGACGCGTTGCTGCGCTTTGTCTTCAGCGGCAACCTGATGCGAATGCCAGTAGCTGTAACCTGCGCTGGCACAGGCCGCGAGGGTAATGAATACCAGAATCTGGATCCAAAGCGATCGCTTGCTTTTCTTGCTTATCGCGTAATCAGTCATGTGTTGCGGTCTTCCTGTGTCGCTACTGCTTATCGGCTAATTATCCTGCGTCTTGAGCGCAACAAAGCGGGGAAAAGACGCGGATTACGGTGCTACCTCTGACGTTAGGCGAAAATATCAACGCCGCTGTTGCCTGTTACGCGCCCTTGTAAAGAGACGGGAACCGGAAGCGTATCGTCTTCTTCCCCCGCCAGAGGTTCATGGTTTACTGTGCGTTGGCTTTGCTGTTGTTGGGAAGCGGCCTGCTGCTGACCACTAAAGCTTTCGCCACTGATGTTGCTTTGCCCTAACTGAATGCCACTTTCGGCCAGCTGCGTACGCAGTACCGGCAGCGCTGCTTCCAGGGCGGCGCGTACATGCTGATGCGGTGAAACCATCTGGATTTGTGCCTGGTTATCATCCACTTTGAGGGAGATTTGCACTTCACCTAAATCCTGCGGGTGCAGACGCAACTCTGCACTTTGTTGCCCCTGGCGGGTGAACAGCGAAATATGCTGGCTTAATGATTGTTGCCATTCGTGAGAACCCAGCGGTGCACTCAACACAGGCGCGGCGACGGTGGGCAGTGGCTGTGTCTGGTGTGGAGTAATTAGCGGGCTGGCGGCAGCGGTCACCGGTGACGGTGTGCTGATGACTTCCGCTTTACTCTGGGCTTCTGCTACCAGCGGTGTTAATGGCTGAGCTGGCGTGCCGGGGGCATCATCAGGCTGTGCTGTTGTGAGTTGCGCAGAAGTCAGTTTTGTGAAGAGCGTTGGTTTCTCTGCCGGTAACACGGTTGACGGCACATCAGTCACTTTGGGCGTATTGTCAAAACCCGGCAACATCGCAAAAAGGGCGCTCAGGCTTGCGGTGACGTCTTCATTCAGATCATCCGCTTTTTCGTCTTTTGCCGTATTGTTGCCAGCCACCGCAGCCAACGTCATCGTTTGAGCGGTGGTTAATGGTGTTGATGTGGATTGTTCGTCGTTGATGACAGGCGGTGTTTCATCCACAGGGATCAGTAAATCCGCTTGTTGCGCATCGGCAAGAATCTCGCTGACCAGCGGCTCGCCTTTTGTCGTGGGCTTATCTGTTGCCACCAGCAACTGGGGGGCCGCTTTGTCGGTAGTTGTCTCGCCTGCTAATGCTTCGCTCAACAACGCGAGAAAATCTTGTGCAGCATCGCTGGCTTTGCCGCCAGGCAATGTGGTGGTGTCAACGTCGGCGGTAATTAAGGGCGCTAAGCGAATCATTCAGGTTTCCTCATGGCGGCGCGCTGGGCGAACTCATCCATCTTTTTCTGATCGAGGCGGTTTTCTGCAAGCAGTGCCGCCGTGGATTGCCGTTCCTGCAGTGTCTGCCAGGCCTGCAAACGTTGTTTCTTTTCTCGCCAGCTGTTCAGGGCAATGTCAACTTTCTGCGTCCACTGATTAAGTTGCTGGCGATGCTGAGTAATGGCTTTTTCCAGCGTCTGGATAAACTGCTGATAGTTGATCCAGCGGTTGCTGGTCATCCCGGCACTCATATCGCTGTTGAGGTTATTGCGATATTCATTCTGATAATCGATCAGCATTTTGAGCTGTTCTTCCGCCTGCTGACACCCGCGACGCATTTCACCCAGCAGGCGCGCGGCATCCTCTACCTCTTTTTCTGCCAGATCTTTCAGGGTCGCCAGCGCGCCATGTTCTGCCATCTGCCGTTATCTCCTGGGTTATGACACTGTCGGGAAAATACGCTCCAGCCCCTGGAGAGACGCTTCCCAGTCCGCACGTTCAAAAATGCCTTGTTGTAAATAGCCCTCCAGCTGCGGCCACAGGGCGATGGCTTTGTCGAGCATCGGATCACTGCCTTTGGCATACGCGCCGACGCTAACCAGATCGCGGTTACGCTGAAAACTCGACAACAGCTGTTTGAAGGTGCGCACTCGCGCGTAATGTTGCTCACTGATCAACGCCGTCATTGCGCGGCTGATCGACGCTTCAATATCGATAGCCGGATAGTGCCCGGCTTCCGCCAGTCGGCGAGACAGCACAATGTGACCGTCGAGGATTGCCCGCGCGGAGTCGGCAATGGGGTCCTGCTGGTCATCGCCCTCGGTGAGCACGGTATAAAACGCGGTAATCGAGCCGCCGCCGCTAATGCCATTTCCGGCACGCTCGACCAGTGCCGGTAATTTGGCAAACACCGACGGGGGATAACCTTTAGTGGCGGGTGGTTCGCCAATCGCCAGCGCAATTTCACGCTGGGCCATCGCGTAGCGGGTGAGGGAGTCCATAATCAGCAACACATGCTGACCACGATCGCGAAAATCTTCGGCAATGCGCGTGGCATAGGCGGCACCCTGCATTCGCAGGAGAGGAGAAACATCCGCCGGAGCGGCAATCACTACTGAGCGTGCACGCCCTTCAGCACCGAGGATATTCTCAATAAAATCTTTTACTTCACGCCCACGTTCACCAATCAAACCCACGACAATGACATCGGCGCGGGTGTAACGGGCCATCATCCCCAGCAGCACACTTTTACCAACGCCAGATCCGGCAAACAGCCCCATACGCTGCCCGCGCCCAACGGTAAGCAGGGCATTGATTGGGCGCACGCCGGTGTCCAGCACATGTTCAATCGGTGTACGTTGCAACGGGTTAAATGGCGGGGTAATCAGCGCACCGGTTTCCGTCGTATCGGGGGAGGGGAGGCCATCGAGCGGTTTACCGCTGCCGTCCAGAACACGACCTAATAACGCCGGACCGAGCGGTAACTGCTTGCCGCTTTGCAGTCCTTCAGCCGAAATGTTTTTGGCATAAACCCGCGCGCCGGGCAGGACACCTTCGACTTCCTCCAGCGGCATTAAAAACAGCCGTTGACCGTTAAAGCCAACGACTTCGCTTTCTACTTCGTGCGTTTCAGTGCCGTTCTGGCGTTCAATGACACAGGTTGCGCCGAGCGGCAATTGTAATCCGGTGGCTTCCAGCACCAGCCCGGTAGCGCGGGTTAATCGCCCGTAGCGACGTACCGTAGGCAACTGCGCCATTTTGGCTTCAAAGTTATCCAGCGTGGTTAGCCAGCGAGTCAGGCGCGTGGTCATTACACCACTCCTGGTGCTGCCAGACGGCAGAGTTCTTGCCAGCGAGTGGCGACACTGGCGTCGAGATCGCCTTCATCGGCGGAGACTTTGCAACCGCCAGGATGGAGTGTGGGATCGCCCCGCAAGCGCCAGCCATGCAAACTTAAGGTTGCGCCGAGCATATCATCCACACGTTGCAGATCATCCGGGTGCACGCGCAGCTGTGGTTTACCGCTGAATAACGGTTCTTGCTGCAACAACTGTTGGATCTGTTTGATCAGTGCCGAGTTATCCACTGTTGGCGTCTGACCGATGACCTGACGTGCCGCCTCCAGCGCCATCTGCATCAGGCGCGAAGCAATCACACTATCAAGCGCATCAAGGGTAGTTTGAAATTCGCTGACCAGTTGCTGCATCCGGGCATGAATTGGCGCTTGTTGAGACTTCGCCTCTGCCAGACCTTGCTCCAGCCCCCGGGCCAGTCCTTCCTGATAGCCCTGCTCATGACCTTGCTGGCGACCTTCGGCAATCCCCGCCTGATAACCTTGCTCATGGGCCTGCATTTGCAGTTGCGCCAGTTGCTGCTCAAGGCTGGGTTCGGCCTCTTCAATGATGGTTTCTTCCGGCTCGACCATGGGCACAAACTCTGCCTGTGGTGGCGCGAGATCGTCCGGCGTCCAGGTTTTCCACGGCAGATTATCAGACATAGGTATCCTCGCCGCTGCCAATTACCATCTCGCCAGTTTCGGCAAGGCGGCGCACAATCAGCAGAATCGCTTTCTGTTCGTTTTCCACCTGCGACAGACGCACCGGACCACGGTTGGCGAGATCGTCGCGCAGAATATCGGCGGCACGCTGCGACATATTGCGCAGGAATTTCTCGCGCAGTGGCTGCTCGGCCCCTTTCAGCGCGATCAACAGCGATTCGGAATCCACTTCCTGCAACAGACGCTGAATGCTGCGATCGTCGACATCCACCAGATTTTCGAACAGGAACATCTCGTCGATAATTTTTTGCGCCAGCTCGCCGTCGAATTCGCGCACGGCGGTAATAACGGCTTCTTCCTGCTGAGTTTTCATCAGGTTGATAATTTCGGCTGCCGTTCTCACGCCGCCCATTTTGCTGCGCTTGAGATTCTGACCGTCGAGCAAGCCATTCAGTACTTCGGTCAGTTCCGCCAGCGCGGCTGGCTGCACGCCGCCAAAGGTGGCGATACGCAACATCACGTCGTGGCGCAGACGTTCATCGAACAACGCCAGAATATCGGCGGCCTGGGCGCGCTTCAGATGCACCAGAATGGTGGCGATAATTTGCGGATGCTCATCGCGAATCAGATCGGCGGCACTCTGCGGCTCCATAAAGTTGAGCGTTTCAATACCGCTGGCGGTATCGCGAGTTTCGAGAATATCTTCCAGCAGGCTGGCGGCACGTTCCTCACCCAGAGCTTTGACCAATACCGAACGCAGATAATCGTTGGCGTTGATATTCAGTGCGGCAAACTGTTCAGCTTCTTGCTCAAATTCCGCCAGCACATCGGTTAGCTGCTTGTTGGAGATCTGCGTGACGTTCGCCATTGCAGCGCTAAGGGTTTGCACTTCGCGCTGGGAGAGGTGCTTGAACACCTCTGCCGCCCGGTCTTCGCCAATGGTCATCAGCAGGATGACGCTTTTATCGGTGCCTGTCAGGTTACTCATGATCGTTATTTATCCACTGGCGAATGACCAGCGCCACCACGCGCGGATCGTTATCAGACATTTCACGGATACGCTGGCTCATGACTTCTGCCCCCAGACGTTGGTTAGCGCGTCGTTGTTGGAGTTGTTCGTCTTTGCTCAGGCGGACTTCCACCGCATCTTCCACTTCCTCACGGGCCTGCGCCTGTTGCTGTACAGCTTTCATCGCCTCGGCGCGACGTGTTAACTGCGGGCGTACCGCTTTCCGCCACAGCAGCCACGCCACCAGCAGTACCAGCAACCAGCGACCGGCAGCCAGCAACTGATCGATAAACGCTTGCTGTTGCCAGAACGGCAGTTCTCCGCCGCTTTCGTCACTGCTATTGAACGGCGAGTTAACGACATTGAGCGAGTCACCGCGTTTTTCAGAAAAGCCCATCGCCTCGCGGGTCAGATCTTCAATTTGCTTCATCTGTTCGTTGCTGAGAGGCAATGGTTTACCGTCTGGCAAGGTTTTGTAATTCACCACTACCGCGACTGACAGACGTTGCACATCGCCCACGTTCATTTTGGTATGACGAATGGTGCGATCGACTTCGTAGTTACTGGTTTCATTCCGCTGTGTGCTACGCGGCCCGCTATTGCTGGTGGTGCTCGCCTGCTGCTGGCGGTTATTTTGATTTGCCGGAGGCGTGCTGATTGGCGCGTTATTCGCAGGTGCCGGTTGATTCGACAACGCCCCCGGTACGCCGCCCGGATAACCGGAACCGCTTTGCTCGCTCTCATTAAGCTGGCGTGAACGAAGCGCCGCATGAGATTCATCACCGTTAGGGCGATACTGTTCTTCCGTTTGTTCTTTACTGGCGAAGTCCAGCTGCGCCGTGACCTGGGCGTGAATATTACCGTTACCAACAATAGGCGACAGGATTGCTTCAATACGCCGCTGAATACGGCCTTCGACATCGCTGGCATATTTCAACTGAGCATCATTAAGATCGCGCCCGCTGGTATTGGACTGGGTTAACAGATGTCCGCCCTGATCCACCAGCGTGACGTTTCCCGGCGGCAGACCAGCAACGGCGCTGGAAACCAGATGCACAATGGCGCTAATTTGCCCTTCATCGAGTGCGCGGCCGGGTAACAGATTTACCGTCACCGATGCAGAAGGGGATTTTTGTTCACGGACGAATAAAGACGGTTTCGGCATTGCCAGATGTACGCGCGCCCCTTTTACCGGGCCGATAGTTTCGATAGTACGAGAAAGCTCGCCTTCCAGCGCCCGCTGATAATTCACCTGTTCGCTGAACTGGCTGATACCAAACTTTTCCTGATCGAGTAGTTCGAAACCGACCGCGCCGCCTTTGGGCAAACCTTGTTGTGCCAGGCGCAGACGCAGTTCGTGAACTTTATCTGCCGGAACTTCAATAGCGCCGCTGGCTTCGCTGAAGCGGTAAGGAATATTCATTTGCGTCAGTTGGCTGACAATTGCGCCACCATCCTGATCGGAAAGATTGCTGAATAATGTGCGGTAGTCGGGGGCTTTCGCCCACAGGATCAGTGCGACCATGACCGCCACTGCCGCGGAACCGGCAACAATCAATGGAATTTTCGGATTCGCACGCAGGCGATTAAGCCACTCAAGAGATTTTGTCTGGGCTGCAGTCGCATTCATCGCGCACCTCGTGGCTGATTATGGACGGCGTTATTGGCAAAGTGGAACAAGACTCACTCCCGGGTCAGCAAACTCGAAAAATTGACGCTGCCATTATTTGTGCTTTCGTTTTTTTCTATCCGCCAATAAACCCGTTTTTTTGTTGCTATTTAGCGCCTTTGTCTTATTGACTTACTGGTAGGCTTTGCTACCAGAAATTATCCAGGAGACGAAAATGTCAGCGATACAGGGAATTGAAGGGGTTATCAGCCAGTTACAGGCTACGGCGATGAGTGCGCGTGCGCAGGATTCACTGCCGCAACCGACCATTAGTTTTGCCGGGCAGCTGCACGCCGCGCTCGATCGCATTAGCGATACACAAACAGCTGCCCGCACGCAGGCAGAAAAATTCACCCTCGGTGAACCCGGCGTGGCGTTAAACGATGTGATGACCGATATGCAAAAAGCCTCAGTTTCTATGCAAATGGGGATTCAGGTGCGTAATAAGCTGGTGGCGGCGTATCAGGAAGTGATGTCCATGCAGGTGTAGGTTTTGTAACCTGTTGTTAATTACTTCCAATCTCACCGCTTGGGGCATGGATGGGGCAAACTCACTCAATTTCTGGTTTAAAATGGATACCTGATCCTGAAAGTTTTCTGCCATCCACGATCCGTATACGCGATAAACCCTCTGATCATCAGAGGCCTCATTTGATACACATCACCACGTCGGATGTTGTTACGACCGCAGACGCAACAGTAACGTTTGAATAATTTAATCTTTGTTGATGTTTTTATTCATATTCCGGGCTAGGGAAATAATCAGGCGTAATTGTGTCACTGGAATAGAGGTTTCTTGTGGCGCATGTGGAAGGAGCGTCTACTTTGTCTAATAGAGATTTCTTATGACGCAGTATTATTGATCAATAGTCTCCTGGCTTATCAAACCGGTTGAATTAACTCCGCTCCCTGGTTTTTGACATTACCTACCGCGCGCGATACCGGGTGCCAGGTGAACTGGTTTGCTGGCACACAGCCGTTGGTAGCAATTTCTGATGCTTCTTTACCGCCAATCTCTTGCCGCATCCATTCCTGTGCAGCTTCTGGCGACAGAACCAGCGGGCGGCGGTCATGAATATCTACCAGACCCTGGTCTGCTGCTGCAGTGACAATTAAAAATCCTTCGGCTTCGTCACCGCGCTCAAACGGTGTGCTACCTATCGCGGCCATAAAAACAGGTTGTCCATCAGCGCGATAGATAAAATAAGGCTGTTTTTTGTCGCCTTCTTTTTTCCACTCAAACCAGCCATCGGCAAAACAGATTGCCCGACCATGTTGCCAGAGCGGTTTAAACATACGACTGGTGGCCGCAGTTTCTACGCGGGCGTTAATCAGCGGCGGTTTATCCCACCATCCGGGAGCATATCCCCAGAAAACCGGATCCAGATGAAGGTGTTCATCACGTTCACTGAGCAGAAGAACTTTGGTTCCCGGCGCGACGTTGTATCTGCCAATGGGTTCGGGATCGTAGGGAATATCGCGTTCAATATCTTCCGCGAGAAGCGCAAGGTAATCTTCACGCGTTTGGGATTGGGCAAAGCGTCCACACATAGAAACCTCCTGAGATCATACTGAAAAGAATAGGAGAGGGGGCGGGTAAAATCTATGTGTCAGAGGCAACGATGTTCCCGCTGTGGGCCACAGCGGGAATGAGGGATTACTTCTGAATTAAATAACGAATGGTCGGCCCGTCTTGCTGAATATCCAGCACCGTATAGCCGTGATTACGCGCATCCAGTGGAATATTATTGATCGACTGTGGACAGTCGCTCACCACTTCCAGGATTTCCCCTTTTTTTAACTGCGGCATCGCCTCAAGAGTTGCGACTGCCGGATAAGGGCAGGGTTCACCCACCATATCAAGGCGGTAATCAGGAACGATATTTTTCATGCGATCTCCTTAGCAGTCTGCGGTGCCGCACGGCGGAAGAAGCGTTTTTCCCAGCCGATAATCAACATCAGCGCAGTAAACAACAGCAAATATGTCACCAGCAGGCCACCCATCGGGCCAAAGGTTTTCAGCAGGTTGATTTTGTCCCAGTCGGTGGCCAGCGCCGGAGCGAAATCATCCCAGTAATACGCCAGAATCGTTGAGCCGATCACGTTGCCCAGACCGACCCACCAGTAGTGCACCTGGCCTTCTACCGCGCGGTACATCCAGCCGGTTTCGCAGCCGCCTGCCAGCACGATGCCAAAACCAAACAGTAAACCACCAATTACCGCGTTTGGTCCCGCCCACATGATTTTGGGTTCAACGCCTAACTGTACGTAACTGAAGATCCCGATGGCACTCACCGCCATACCAATAATGATTGCTTTCGCCATATGGGTACGTCCGGTGATCCACATATCGCGGAACGCTGAAGTAAAGCAGATTTGCGCACGTTCAATCAGTAAACCAAAGCCGACGCCAAACAGCATTGCCAGCCCCAGTTTGGGTTGGTTCATCGCCGTGAGCAGCGCCCAGCCCAGCATGCCGAAAAAGACCAGCATCCCGAGACGAAAACGACGCCGCGCCTGATCCGGTTTTTGCGTCAGCGGTGAGGCGGCAGAAACTTTCTGCATTTTCACGGGAATACGGAAGATGGGCAGCAGGGTAAAGCGCGCGCCAAACCATGAACCAATGGCAGTGGCGATGGCAAAGAACCAGGCATGCAGCGAGAACTGAGGAATACCGGTAAAGAACGCCGCCAGGTTACAGCCCATTGCCAGACGCGCGCCAAAACCGGCGATAATGCCGCCAATAATGGCCTGCATAATGCGGATACGGCTGCGCGGCATGCGTAGTTTGACATTGTTGGCCCACAGTGCTGCGGCAAAGCAGCCGCCAAACATGCCGAGGATCATCATCCCGTCGATGCGGGTTAATGGCGATCCTTCCAGATGGATAATTTTAAAATAACCCCACTCTTCAGCATGGACGCCAAACAGCTGCAGGAGCTGACCGCCCCAACGGGTAAATTCACCCGTGACAGCCCAAAAGGTGCCAGTAATGCCAAAATAGTAAGTGGAGAGAATACCCGCCGCGATGACCGCAGGGATGGGTGCCCAGAATTTAATCAACCAGGCGTGTTTGAATTGCTGCCATGACATGAATGTAGCCTCTGAACTCAGAAGGTTTGAAACAAGAATCGCGAATCATACATCATGCAAATTTATTTTCGGGGTAATAATTCACAAAAATAATAGTTAGATCAAATTTCTCTCTGAACCTGGAAAGGCTGGCGACATCAGGGCTTTAATGCCACAATCCTCTTTTCTTCTCATGCAGGACGAATGATGAAAAAACTCGCAATTGCAGGCGCGCTCATGTTGCTGGCGGGCTGTGCCGAAGTCGAAAACTATAACAATGTCGTGAAAACCCCCGCGCCGGACTGGCTGGCGGGCTACTGGCAGACCAAAGGGCCGCAACGTGCGCTGGTCAGTCCGGAAGCGATAGGCAGCCTGATTGTCACTAAAGAGGGCGATACCCTGGATTGCCGTCAGTGGCAGCGGGTGATTGCCGTGCCGGGCAAGTTGACATTGATGTCTGATGATCTCACTAACGTTACCGTAAAACGTGAGCTGTACGAGGTTGAGCGTGACGGTAACACCATTGAGTACGATGGTATGACGATGGAGCGTGTGGATCGCCCGACGGCAGAGTGTGCCGCCGCGCTGGATAAAGCGCCGTTACCGACGCCACTGCCGTAATGAAATCTCCCCGGCTTGCCGCCGGGGATGAATTTAAATCACCTCTTCGATAACCCACACGCTGACGCTGCCGCCGTTGCAAAAGAAGGTCGCTTCACCGTTTTCGTCGGTTACTACGCTCTCTTGCCGGTTCCCCAGAAAATCACGCCAGGTTTTATTGCCGTAATTCTCTCCCAGATTAATGGTTTTTTCGCCATCATCCCCGTTCGACATGACCACCACGCAGCCGGGATATTCGTCAGTGCCACTGCGGCTAAAGGCAATGCAGTTCGGATGGTCGAAAAATAACGTCTGTACACCGTGGGCGAAACGCTGACGGGCGAGAATTAACTCATCAAGCTGTTCGATTATTGGCATATCTATCGGATAGGTTTGCCCGTCACCGCCGACATCTTCGTAATGCGCACCGTAGAGGTCCGGATAGAATACCGAAGGAACGCCATTTTCCCGCAACAAAATTAAGGCATATGCCAGCGGTTTAAACCACGGTTCGACCGGCGCTTCGAGGGCTTGCAACGGTTGGGTGTCGTGATTGGCAACGAGCGTCACGGCGTGGAAAGGATCGGCTTCCACTAATGTACCCGTGAAAATCTGCGTCATGTCGTAGTCACGCCCCATGCGCGATGCTTCATGGAATTTCATCTGCAGCGGCGCATCGAACAGCATGGTTTTGCCTTCCACCTGATCAATATACGTTTGCAGTTTATCGACTTCATGCGACCAGTACTCCGCCACAATAAACAGCGGCTTTGGCGCAACTTCCTGTACGTGTTCGATCCACTCTTTATAAAACCACGCCGGAATATGTTTGACCGCATCAAGACGAAAACCGTCGCATTGCGTTTGTTCCATCACCCAGCGCGCCCAGTATTTAATCTCTTCCGTCACGGCATGATTGCGAAAATCGATATTCTCGCCCATCAGATAATCGAAATTACCTAATTCATCATCAACCTGATCGTTCCAGCCTTCGCCGGTGTAGTCGTTAACAATTTTAAAAATGCCATCTTCATCAGGGTTTTCGATATGGTCGATACCGCTAAAACATTTGAAATCCCAGATAAACTGCGAGTATTGCCCGGCACGAGCGGGGAAGGTGTAACGCGTCCAGCCTTCACACTCAATGATTTCTTCGTCAATTTGCGTACGGTCATCAGCATTTACACGCTGCACGCGAATAGCTTCTTTTTCATCCGCTCCCATTTTGTGGTTGACTACCACGTCCAACAGCACCGCAATGTCATTACGTTTCAGGGCGTCAATGGCGGCCAGCAGTTGTGCTTTATCGCCATATTTAGTAGGGATGCTGCCTTTCTGATCAAACTCGCCTAAATCAAATAAATCATAGGAGTCGTAGCCGACCGAATACCCGCCCGATGCGCCTTTATAGGCGGGCGGCAACCAGACCATATTGATACCAATATCATTAAAACCGTCGGCGCGCTCGGCCAGTTCAGGCCAGAGCTTACCGCCTTCCGGGTAATACCAGTGAAAACATTGTAACAGCGTGGGATTACGCATTCTTCGACTCCATTCAAGGGGAACATTAGAAGCGTAGCCGTAATCAGATTATTCGCGAGCCATTAGCTTGTTAAGATTCACGAGAAGTTATCTTGCGGAGCCAGCACAAAGCCGCCCTGATCGCCATAGGCACTTAACACCGATTTTTGCACCGATGACTGACCGACCAGTTTCGCCAGTTCATCCATCCGAATCTGTAATAACTGCTTTACCTTGCTTTCGTTGTCGAGAATCAGGCGCAGCATCGGGCGGAGCTGCTCCTGCATCGTGGTGGATGGGTTAATCTCTTCAGTCAGATGTGCAATCTCCTGCACCGCATTCACATACGCCATTTCGCTGGCGATGAGTTCGTCCCATTGTTCTTCCGTTGCCAGGCGTAACATGAGCTGGCTTTTTTCGACGAGTTGTTGCCAGGCGAAATACAAATGCGGTGCATGGTTCATCAGACTGGGTCCTGAATCAAAGAAGGGGAGAGTAACGACTCTTTCCAGGCATCGGCAATATTGCGCATTAATGCTTCCACTTCTTCGACTGCGGAGACATCGTTGCGTAAATTGGCTTGCAGCAAACGCCTGACCATATAGCTATAAAGAGCAATCAAGTTTTGGGTTAGTTCGTCTTTGCTCTCTTCATCAAGACTCACCCGCAGTCCGTTCTCAATGATGTTGATCGCTTTTGACAAAGAGACGCCTTTGCCTTGCTGATTGTTGTCCTGCATAAACAGGCGCGCTCTAACCAGTGCGCTTAGCACTCCATCAAATAGCATGGTGACCAGCTGCTGCTGGCTGGCGCTCATTACGGCGCTTTCGACGCCAATTTGTGCATAGGCCTGGGTGCCTTTTGCCGCGTACATGACCTGTCTCCCGATGAATATTGATTACTTGGAATTACTGTTGTTTTCGAACTGCTGCGTTAAGTAGCTGCTGGTGCTGTTTAACGAGGTCATTAAAACGTCCAGTTGGGTAAATTGTTCTTTGTAGCGCGCGACCTGCGCATCAATGCGATCGCTGGCGGCGTTGTAGTCTTTAGTTAACTTATTCAGGGTTTTACTAACGCCATCGGTAGCGGCTTTAATAATGCCCGTTGTCGAAAGCCAACTGGTCAGGTTGCTGCCGATGGTGGTTGTGATGCCGGTTTTTTTACCATCGCCAACAATCAATGCACCTACGCCGCTGGCATCTTTTTTCAGTGCAGCGGTGAGTTTGTCGGCATCCAGTTCCAGTTTGCCATCGCTGGGATCGGTCGTGATACCAATCTGTGCCAGCGTTTTATAGTTGGAAGAACTGACGGTATTACTCAGCATCGATTTCAACTGCGTCTGAATCGTCCGCAGCGTGGAGTCGCCGAGCAGTGCGCCATTGCTAGAACTCTGGCTATCAGCTCCCGCATCTACGGCGGTGTATTTGGTCAGGCTGCTGAAGGTATCTATTAGCGAGTTATAGGCATTCACCCAGTCTTTAATCGCCGTTTGCGCTTTGGAGGTGTCCTGAGTGATGGTTAGCGTCTGGTTGCCCGTGGTGACATCGTTCAGGTTCAGGGTGATGTTTTCCAGCGCGTCGCTGATAGTGTTGCTGCTGTTCTCGATGGCGACGTTGTTGACCGTCAGCTGCGCATTCTGGGCGGCGAC
>PPYF01411207.1_pt1 | contig 89598 bp, 69 predicted proteins | sample 1559871 | NCBI WGS metagenome assembly PPYF01 (sample SAMN08240021, study PRJNA423297) | Human gut metagenome, whole genome shotgun sequencing project.
AGGTGGTGCGCGTATGGTGTGCACCAGCTACGCCGAGCTCGAGGATCTCTTGGGTGAGGAAATGACGACCCGAGGCCACTTCCAGCCTCGGAATGACGCAAGCCCCTGGCCGCATTTGATCGTTATCACCGACGGTGCCGAGCTTCCTCCCGATTCGCACCTGGGCTCGATTGAGGGCTGCGCAGGCGTGACGATCATGAAGGTCTTGACCTCGTGGGGTATGTTCATGAACCCCACCGGTGTTCGTCTGCTTTTGCATCCCGCAAACGATGAGCACACCCCCATGGAAGTTCTGCTTCTTGAGGCAAAGCCAGTGCTCGCCAACGCCGACTACATGGGAATTCCTCAGGCCGAGGCCGTGGCCCGTCGCCTCACTCGCTTCCTGACTGCTGGTGGTAGGGACGCGGCAACCCCCGTCGGTAAGCCCGATCCGAAGCGTTCTCAAGACCTCATGGAATTGCTCAATATCGGCGATATTCGTGACTTCGATGCGGAGCGGCAGTGGAAGCGCCGCAATGGACGCGATCGTCTGCGCGTTCCCTTCGCTGTCACTCCCGAGGGTATTCCGGTCGTTTTGGATATTAAGGAAGCCGCCCAGCAGGGCATGGGCCCGCACGGCCTGCTGATCGGTGCGACCGGTTCCGGTAAGTCCGAGGTGCTACGTACCTTGGTGCTTGCGCTTGCGCTCACGCATTCTCCCGAGCAGCTGAACTTTGTTCTGGTTGACTTCAAGGGTGGTGCGACCTTCGCGGGTATGTCAGACCTGCCTCACGTCTCTGCGATGATTTCGAACCTGGAATCGGAGCTGTCTCTGGTCGACCGTATGGAAGATGCTCTCCACGGTGAAATGGTTCGTCGCCAAGAGATCCTGCGTGATGCCGGTAACTATGCAAATGTCACGGATTATGAAGCGGATCGTATAGCTGGAAAGCATGACTTCCCAGTCCTTCCGGCGCTCTTCATCATCCTTGACGAATTCTCTGAACTTCTGACCGCTAAGCCTGACTTTGGTGAGCTCTTCGTGGCAATTGGTCGTCTGGGCCGATCCTTGTCGATCCACATTCTTCTGTCCTCGCAGCGCTTGGAGTCCGGAAAGCTCAAGGGCTTGGATTCGCACCTGTCATACCGCATTGGTTTGAAGACCTTCTCGGCTTCGGAATCGCGCGAGGTTCTGGGTGTGAATGATGCCTACGATCTTCCGCCCTACCCGGGTTCCGGCTTCCTACAGCCCGGTACGGATCAGCTGATCCGCTTCCGCGCGTCCTACGTTGCCGCGCCACCGCCGCCTCGTAGTGTGCTTCCCAGTTCAGGTTCCGAGGCCTCGCAGATCCGACTGCTTCCCTTCTCTTTGGGGGAGGTCCTGGACAACACTCCCGAGGAAGAGGCAATTCCCGAAGGCGGCCTGGTTGCGCCCGGTGATGAGCGCTGGGAGGGCATGACCGAGATTGATATTGCGGTGGCGCGCATGAAGGGTAAGGGTATGCCTGCCCACCAGGTGTGGCTGCCTCCTTTGGATGTTCCCGACACCATGGATTCGCTCATGCCCGACTTGGCTGTGGATCCCGAGCTCGGCCTCATCTCGCACGAATGGCGTGCAAAAGGACCGCTGCATATCCCCATGGGTATCGTCGACCTTCCGCACGAACAGCGGCGCGAGGTTTTGGAATACGACTTTGCCGGTGCCGGCGGTCACATGTCGATCTTGGGCGGCCCGCTCTCAGGTAAGTCCACGGCATTGCGTTCGATTGTCATGGCTCTGTCGCTGACCCATACTCCGAAGGAAGTTCAGTTCTTCGTTATCGATTTCTCGGGTACTTTTGCCGCTTTCGAGGGTGCCGCACACGTTGCGGGTGTTGCCTCTCGAGAGGATGAGGACATCTTGAACCGTATGGTGTCTGAAATTGAAGGCATTATTGAGGACCGAGCTGCCTACTTCCGTGCGAACCGTATCGACTCCATGGCGACCTATCGCCGAGGCCGTGCTCAGGGACGCTTTGACGATGGCTATGGCGATATCTTCCTTGTCGTCGACGGCTGGGGAACGCTGCGTAGCGATTTCTCGGATGCAGAAGACCGCATCCGTCTAATGGCGGAACGTGCGCTGTCTTTCGGTGTTCACTTCATTGCCACTGCACTGCGCAAGATGGACTTCCGTATCCAGATGCAGGACATCTTCGGCTCCCGCATGGAGCTGCGTATGGGTGATCCTTCGGATTCTGAGTTCCGTCGTGAGATCGGTAGCAAGGTCCCCGAGGGACGTCCGGGACGTGGTTTGTCCATGACCGGTCACCACATGCTGGTTGCCCTCCCGCGTGCTGATGGCGATCATGATCCGGCCACGATCGGTGAGGGCGTCGAAAAGACCCTTCTGCGTATTGCTTCTGCGACCGAACCTGGCCCGCGTCTGCGTTTGCTCCCCGAAAAGATCACCGTTTCTCAGATCGAGGCGACTCACGGCAAGCAGCAGAAGATTGTTCTTGGTTTGGAAGAACGCCGCTTGAGCCCGTGGACTTTCGATCCGGAAAACGAATCGCACATGTATGTCTACGGTGATGCGAAGTGTGGAAAGACCGCGTTCTTGCGCAACTTGGGCAACCAGGTGCTGGCAAAGCCAGGTTCGCGTCGTGCCATGCTGGTTGTCGTTGATGTGCGACGCTCCCTGCTGGGCGAGTGGGATGAATCGGATATGCCGATGTACATCACCAACCGTGATGAAATCCAGGGAAGCATGGAGGCAGTTGCCGAACAGCTGCGTATGCGTCTTCCGGGACCGGACGTGACCCCCGAGCAGTTGCGTAAGCGTAATTGGTGGAAGGGGGCCGAGGCCTGGGTTCTGGTTGATGATTACGACCTGATTTCCACTGGTGGTTTGAGTGGTTCACCTTTGGCTCCGCTTCAGCCTCTGTTGTCGCAGGCTCAAGATATTGGTTTCCACTTGGTGATTACTCGCCGTATGGGTGGTGCCTCGCGTGCGTCCTACGAGCAGATTTTGCAGTCCCTGTCCGAGTTGTCGGCAACCGGCATCATGATGTCGGGTAATCCTTCCGAGGGCATGGTCATTGGCCGTGAACGTCCGCGCATTCTTCCCAAGGGCCGAGGCCTGGTTGTCTCACGCGATCAAGGAACCTTCTTGGCGCAGATGGCATGGTCCGAATCGCGGGTTAAGTAGGCGTGGATGTGTTCATTTGGGTCAAATCGAGTCTTGAAGCGTGAAACTCTCAGGGACTTCGATGTTTGAGATGGTAACTTGTCGTCTGGTAAGTTCCCTGACCAGGCTAGCTTCGTACGTATCGCGTACTGGTATTGCCGGTCACAACGGAAAGAATTGAACTGTGGCAGATAAGATCAGTTTCGACCGAGAAGCGGTTGGAGTTGTTGCGAAAGCTCAGTGGCAGGATGCTGAGTCTCTCGGGCGAATTGGTGCGTCAACGAAACGCATCTCATCTGAAGGCGTTGCGGAGCCGCTTCCTGGTCCCGGAGGTCCTGGCCCGCAGGCGTTGAAATCTGCGGTGAAGGCCTTTAACGAGGCGATGTCCATGGTCATCTATGAGTATTCAGATGCCGCATCGAACTTAGGATCGGCGACTGCTGGTGCGTCGGCAAACTTTGATGAGACTGAGTCCTACAACCGTGAACGTGCGGCTCAGCTGGGAGTGGAGTGGAATAAATGAGTGCTGATCTTCGACCTGGCGCGGAGGCCCTCGAGTCGCCCAAGCCCGTTACTGGAGCATCCGAAGTTGCTTCGCATTGGAAAGCTATCGGTTCGGCGATCGGTCAAACACAGGCAGCTCAGCATTCCTCGGTTCCTGCTGAATCTTGGACGGGAGCAGCAGCGGATGCCGCATCTGCTGAAATTCAAGCACTCGGCGGGAAGCTTTCGGATCTTTCTGGCAAATTTGCTGCTCCGGCAAGTGCGCTTACCACTTGGGAAGAACGTAATAGCCAAGGGATCAAAACCGTCGAGAGTCTTCAAACGCAGTGGGATGAAGCGATTGCTGCCTACAAGAAGACAAAGGCCGAAATCGATGCCCGAGCCGCGACGGATAAGGAATATAATCCGGCTTCGGATCTCAAAGCTGCCGAGAGCACCTTGGCCTCGGCTCAGGCGCCCCTGAAGAAGTCTTATGATGACGAGATTCATCAGCTGAGCGATGCTGCGGACACAGCTGCAAGTCAGATAAAAGAGACGTCAGATGGCACGATTTCGCCGGAGGCCGTGAAGGGCGGTCGTGCTGCGGTCGGTGCTGCACTTTTTGGTTCGGATATGCCTATTGCTGATGGTGCCGCTGAATGGGACTATGCTCGCACGAAGGCTCCCCAACTACGTGATGATCTTGAGAAGGCTGCGAATTCTGATAAGCCTTTGACTGAAGCGGAGGTCAAGAAACTTCAGGAAAAGTGGGGCGATAAGCTGAAGAATCCATACTGGGTTCAAGCCCTAGCTGACTCCTACCGCGATAAGCATGGAAAAGATGCCAACTTTTCCGACATGCTAAATAGGCTGACTGTGAATGCGGCTGGGTCATCAAACCTTCCTGCTGGTGAGGGTGAGACTCGAAATTCCTTTGTCAACAGTATTGGTAATGCCATGGTGCTCGCTACGGGTGGGTCAGATGCAAGTGATCATGGACGTGCTACGAGCGCCGAATACGCTCAGGTGAAGGCTGGATTGCGTGGTCGTGACGGCAAGACGACAATTGAGCAGATTGAGCATGCCAATATTGAATCTTTTAAATCAACGGGAGATAAAGTATACGAGCGCCAACAGGGCGATTCAAGCATGGATGGTTATCAGATTTTCACCCAAGCGACCGGCTTTGCAGGGGTGAAGAATCCGGACCTGACTTTCGGGAAGGAAGTATACGAAGGCGGTGCAGATTCCTTAGCCGGAAAGATCGTTGAGTACGATCAGAAGCACCCAAGTATGAACGCAATGAATCCTGACGCGGGAGTAGATCTTGCCTCGATTGTTCATTCGACGGATGCTGATGATAAGGCTTGGAAGCTATCTCATGATCCGCTTCAGTCGCTTTTCCAGCTTTCGGATACTCCCAATAGCATTGCAGATGGAAGTGCACCTTCCGTGCTGCAAAATGTTGAGGGAACGCGTTTGATGCACCTGAGGGATTTCTTGAATTCAAACACCTCGTTTGATGTGGATCTGCCTGAGGGACGTGAAGATGGGAAGATTACTTTTGCCCGTTATCTCACGGGAAGTCGCCATGCAAATGATGTCGATCTGCTGGGGAATGTTGATGGCGGTGAGGCGCTTGGCGATATGCTAAACGACGCGTCTAACCCGAAGACAGCTGATGTTCCTGAGCCTCCCGCGAGTGATAAAACGGCTCATAAGATCTGGGAGAATGATCGGCTTACGCGTGCGGCGATTGCTGCGAATACTATGGCTGGCTATCAGGATGGTCTTGATTACTCGCATTCGGCATGGCTTAGTGATCCGGATCATGTTAAGGGTGAAGATGTCTTCGGCCATAAGAATCCAGCCCTGCGCTCGTGGATGGGATCTATTATTTCGCCGTATGTTGACGACTTAGCTTCCGAAATGCACAACAGCACCGGTGAAGGCAGTATGGAAGCTACTTCAGCCCCAGGCGCGGGACATTCTGCTCACATGACGTTCGGACGCGATATTGTGACGCGCTTCAAGCAAGAAGGCGGGCTGTTACAAGACCTTGCGTTTGACCAGCCTGAGTTGGAAAGTGACGGTGGGACTAAGAAGAACCTCTTGGACGATACGTACAAGGGAGGCCGTATGCCGGCGCTCCAAGCGGTTCAAGTTGCTGCCTACACTGGATATATGGGTGATGTCTACGACGGGCTACAAAATCCTGATTACCAGGTTCGCATGCACAAGATTCAGGGTGCTAATGAACGCTGGACGGAACTTATTCATGAGACTTTCGATGCGAAGGCGGACCAGAATACTGCGATCGGTAAGGCGCTTGACGAGTCCAATGCGAGGGCACGTCAAATTGTTGATTTTATTGTCGACAAGGGAACGGCCTATGCAGCCAGTCAAGTGCCCGCTGGTGGGGCGCTTGCTGAAAAGGCAGCGCAAGCTGCAGCGGGGAAGGCCCTTGATCACTTTTTCCCGACGGATAACGAGCTTAAGGGCTGGCAATCTCATTCGAAGATGGAAGCTAAATCGCATGATCTTATGCAAAACGGCTTAATTCGCGCGATGTATGATTCGGATCATTGGACGGAAAATGCGGGAACGGTTGACGTTTCGCCAGGTACTCAGGCCTTTGCTGATAAGGACCTCCCGTTTGTTAATTCTGATGGTACGCGCGATTCTTATGATTCTCTTTCGAAAGTTGAAAGAGATTCCGTGCGCCAGTACTTTAGAGGGAAGGACAGCGATTTTCGCCCCTTGCTCGATGGCCAATACAACGCTCAGCAGAATGCGCAGGGCGATGGTCGCGCAGAAAAACCATCGAGTGGTGGTCACTGATGCTGTAGTCGGTCTCGGTTAATCGGCGCTTTAAGAGGTGCTGCCCGCGGTTTTCGCAGGCAGCACCTTTTTCTTGCCACAAATGTTCTAGCTGACTAATGTCCAACGATTCTTCTCTGACAATCGAGTGATGAAACTATTGTCGAGGTTTGGTGCATTGAAACTTCAGCAAACGTAATGGTTGAAACGGTAAATTCGCATTCGTAAATTCGCAGGCCAGAGAGGTACTGACTGAAATCTTGTTGCCTCGCTGATGTACTGAAATGAGAAGTTTGTGGGAGAACAAGTAGCAATTACCTTCGACTATGAAGCAGCGGGCATTCAGATGCAAGAAAACTGGAAGGATGCTGAGTCGCTTGGGCAGATTGGAGCCGCAATCGGACGCATTTCGTCGGCTGGATCTGCTTATCCTCTTCCGAGTACAGATAGTCAAGGCCCATCTAAATTGATATCAGCGATTGATGCCTTTGATAAAGCAATGGCGTGGGTTGTTCTCGAGTGTTCAGATGCTGCAGCCAACCTTGGTTCTGGACTTGAAAAGGTGGCGAAGAACTTTGATAGTACCGAGCACTATAACCGCGAACGTGCGCTGAAACTTGGAGTGGAGTGGAATAAATGAGCATTAGTCTTAGGCTTGGGTCTGAAGCACTGGAGTTGCCAAAGTCTGTTCCTCACGCATCTGAAATTTCTTCTCATTGGAACGCGATCGGCTCAGCCCTAACTCAGACTCAAGTTGTTCAGAATGGTAGTGGTGCCATCACTTCATTGGAAGGTGCAACTGCGGACGCTGTCAAAGTAGAGGTCGGGAAGCTTGGAGAGAAGATATCTGACCTCGCCACTGTTTTCCCGGGGCCAGCAAAAACCCTCACAGAATGGGAAGGTAAAGTAAATGAGGCAGTTCAGGTTGTAACTGGGCTGCAGCAGCGGTGGGACGAGGCGATTGCTAACTACAATAAGGCAATGGGGGATATCGCTGCCCGCAAAGCAACTGACGACAACTTTACGGGGCAGGTCGAAGAGAAGAAGGCAAGGGCGATACTTGACGGCGCACAGCGTCAACTCAAAAAATCGTATGACGACCAACTTCACCAGTTAAATGATGCCGCAAGTCAGGCTGCAGATTCGATTAGGGCCGCGGCTGACAGTAAGATCTCTCCCGATGCTGTAAAACGTGGACGTAATGCTGTTGGCGCTGAGTTTTTTGGCCCTGAGATGCCGTTGGTCAGTGGTGCCGAGCGCTGGGCTTATGCGCAGGCAGAAGTGCCACGGATGGCGGCTGATTTTGAGGAAGCAGCGAACTCCAATAGGCCTCTCAACGAAGAAGAAGTTAAGGCCTTGATGGGTAAATGGGGAGATAAACTGAACGACCCCTATTTTGTCCAAGCATTAGCAGAATACTGGCGCAGTAAGCATGATGGTAAGGGTGATTACTCTGACCTGCTGAATAGACTGGCAATCAAAAGTGCAAGAGCCGGCATCGTGCCCGAGGGTGAGGCAACAACCCGAAATGCATTCATCAGCCGCATTGGCACCGCAATGGTACTTTCCACAGGTGGTGTCAATGCAGATCAAGATCACTTAGCAGATTCCGCGGTATACGAAAAGGTGAAGAATTATCTTCGTGGCACTGATGGAAGAACGACGATCGCTGAGACTGAGCAGGCAAATATTGAGTCTTTTAAAGAGACGGGCGATCGAGACTATGTATTCGGCGCGCCGTCTAGCAGACTGAAAGGTTTTCAGATCTTTACTCAAGCGACTGCTCTTGCTGCGGTCAATAATCCAGATCTGACATTTGGTAGGGGAGTGTATGAGGGAGAAGGTACTTCACTTGCAGCCAAAATTGTTGACTTTGATCATGCGACCAAGAGTTACGAAAATGTAAATAATGATGGCACTAACTCAATTGTTCAATTCACGGGAATGAACCCGATTGCATCTGCTAGTGCTCATGATCCATTGCAATCACTGTATCTGCTATCTGATACACCAGATAGCATGCAGACTCCTGACTTTGCTTCGAAGTATCATGAGCTTGCGAGAGCTGAACAAGGGCGTTTAGGTGCGCTTCGGGGATTCCTAATGCAAGACACATCGTTTGAGGTTGAGAACGACTGGGATCGTAATGGACAGAAATCCTCGGAGAAGATTCCGATGACTCGTTATCTGACGGGGAATCGCAACCATGGTCTCTTCCCACCAAGAGGCTTTGTTGATGGTGGTGACGCGTTCGGATCCATGATTGAGGATGCAACCCGTCCTTTGGGTGATGCTGAGAAGAGTATTTTGGGGGATCGCTGGGAGACCGCCTCTAGTCAGCAGGCGCGTATCGTCGGCAACTTTACTGCAGGGTATCAGGATGGCCTTGACCGTGATGGTGACAAGATTGGTGCGCAAGATGCTTTCGGCGCTACGAATTCGAAGTTGCGTTCGCACACCGGTGTGATCCTAGGGAACTGGGTTGAGAGCCTGTCGGAGATGGATGAAAACGCTAATGCCAGCGGTGCTGATGCAGCTGCGCACGACGCAGTTGGTGCAGGTCGCAGAAGCAAAACAACTCATCAATATTGCTTTACTTTGTCTCCTAAGCTCCGTGACGCCTTGTATCGAAATGATGGCTTATTTGCCGATCTTTCTTTCGATAACCCAATACAGACAGGTGGGGCGGGTACGCCTGATCCATTTGATGATACTTTTGAGGGGGGGCGGCCCCCTGCTCTTAGTGTTATTCAGGCAAGTGCGTATGCAGGTTACAAACATGACCTTGCGCAGGCTATGGCTTCTGACTACCACGTTAATCCACAGGATTCGACCCCAGATGAAACGTGGGAAGAGAGGCTTAGAAAACGCGTAAAGAAGTGGGGCGGACTCTTTCAGCATCTCGAGTCTGCGGTTGCGGATCAGAAGGTTGCTGAGCATCAAGTTATTGCGGATAGGAATAGCGCGATTCGACGAGGGATTGATGTGCTGGCGAGTACGGTGCCATATAGTAAGATCGCGGGTCCAAAGATTGTGGAGGCTTTGGCTTCGGCAGCAGGAACTGATGGTAAAAATATTGTGTTGGAATCTCTCTTTCCTGCTGATTTTAAGCGGCAAGAAATCTCGGATGCTATGAACCATCAGTATGATGCGACTCGGATGGTCTCGGATACCCTTGTCACTACGTATACGAGCCAAGATCACTGGCCAAATTCGCATGACAAGTCTAAGCAGGAACTGGTTGATGAGTTCTTGGAGGAAGAAGCAAAGCTCGGTGAAACAAACGGTAAAAAAGAAGGTGTACAACGTGCTGAGGATGGCGGCCTTCCGCCGTATAGCGACATGACGCCAGGGCAGAGGCAACGCTTGAGGGGCTTTTTAAGTGAGAAAACTTACCTAGCGATTCCGCTTGAACAAGCTGGTGAAGCGACATGGAAGGCTTTTTCGGAGCAGCAGGTATACCGGCGTTAATCACTCACGTGTTTTGTGCATCGGCTATTTGAATAAGGTGGGTTGCCTGCAGGTTTTGCCTGCAGGCAAAGCCCTTTTTGTATCTGTTAAGATTGAAATGTTATCCTTTACGGGTTATGTGTCGCCGATGATGATCCGCGCTCTGCGTGTTCGAACATTGAGGGGTTCAAATGACGAATATTAGCTTCGACCGCGAGGCGGTGGGGATTGTTGAGAAAGCGCAGTGGACTGACGCTGAAGATCTAGCTCAGGTCGGTGCTTCGGTGGGTAATTTGATGCTCAAGTGCTACCCCTACCCGGAAGAAGCAAGCGCGGGAACTAATGCGCTTGATAAAGCTCTTTCTGATTTCAAAACGTATATGAGTTGGGCCGTCTTGGAATATTCAGATGCATGTTCAGTGCTTGGCTCTGGTGTCGCAGATTATGCTCAGGACGCAGATAGTACTGAAACATATAACCGTGACAAAGCTCGCGCTGCGGCCAGTCGTCTCGGCGTGGAAGGGGAACTGTGATGGCCGGAAAGACAATTGGCTCAGCTTCAGATGTTGATTTGCGACCGGGTGCGGAAGCCTTAATACAGCTTCCTGATGCCACAGGTGATGCGTCTGAACTAAGCGCAAGGTTTTCAAAAGACGAGACAGCTATTAAGAACACCCAAGTTGCGCAGCATAAGTCGCTTCCGCCAGAAGAATGGACTGGAGCAGCCGCTGATGCGGCTTCGGATGAGATTCAAAAGCTAGGTACAAAAACGGAGCAATTGGCCGAGCCCTTCGGAGGGGCTTCGGGGGCCTTAAATGAATGGGCAACAAATCTCGGTTCCTTGCGTGATCAAATCAAGACTCTCCAAGGTGAGTGGGATTCAGCTATTGCCCAATATCATAAGGATGTTGCGGCTGCGGGTCCTAACCCTTCAGGGCAGACCTTTATTAGTGCCCCAGGTGCTGTTCCTTCAAATCAGGAAGCAATTGCTGAATATAACCGGGCGATTAAGACCGCAAGGCAAACGCTACGCAGTGCTCAAGACGGGTTTAAAACCACTTACACAGGCTATCTTACGCAATGCAGTGAAGACGCTCAGAGTGCTGCAAATAAAATTAATAATGCTCGAAGGGATGTTGTCTCCGACCAAGCGGGTGCTGGGGGGAGGGATGCTGTTGGCGCCTCATTGTTCCTCCCAAGTGAATTGCCAACTGTTAGTGGTGTCGCCATGTGGGCACATGCGCAAGAAGTTGCCCCGGAAATCGCGGAAGACCTCAAGAAACAGCCGAAAACTGTTGAAGAAGTGAAGGCATTTAATGAAAAGTGGGGTGACCTCTTAGGTAACCCCTTCTATGCCAACGCTCTTTCGCAGTATGTGACAGTCGATGATATTTACAACGCTTCACTGGATGCTCTTGGTGCGGGGGATGGACGGACGCCTCGACCTGGCTCCAACCCAGGGGATTCAGTTTATCTCTTCAATAAGAACCTTGGGACGTTGCTTGCCATGTCGACGGGTGGGACTAACCTGTCGGGCGCAACTGCGGGTGCTCAAGTCTCGTTTGATCTAATGTCAGATCATCTAACTGGAAAAGATGGTGTCAAAGTCTCTGAGCTTGTTCAAACAAAGCTTGATCAACTTAAAGAGGCAGGCTGGAAAACCTATTCAATTCCAGGATATCCAGAAGATGCCCAAAAAGCCCCGCAATACATGCTTCAGGGTTATGAGGTGTTTGGTCAGCTCGCGGGATATGCTGCTAGGGAGAATCCTGCTCTGACGCTTGGTGCAGGTTTCTATGAAGATCCTGCAGGTGGAACTTCAGTTTTTACTGATATGGTCAAGTGGGATCACGATACAAATGCTGGCGTGGCGGCAAATTCAAATTTTGCCGGTCATGCCGCGAATATGAGTTTGATTCCCTTCACTCAAACGGATGCGGATAAGGGGCATTATGATCCCCTCCAGAGTGTGTTTGAGCTGTCTGATACCCCTGATACCTTAGAGGCTCACAATAATCCTCACCTTAACCGGGTAGAAGAATACCGGCTTGAGAAGCTTCGAAACGCGCTGACATCGGATGTTTCGTTTGACGTGACTGTTGATGTGAATGGTGACGGTGAGCCTGACTCGGTTCCTCCGGATGGAATGATGATCGACTCCAATGGTGATGGTGTTCCGGATCAGAATGTTCGTGTCAGTATAGCTCGTTATCTTGCAGGCTCACGTCTAGGCACAGATGCCAGATATGGCTATTACGACGGAGGAGAAGCGTTTGGCAACATGATTGATGATGCCTCACGACGGACGGACAAACCTGTCGCAGTCGGCTCTGCTGGCTATAAAGAATGGTTGGCTGATGATGAGAAACGCGCGAAGATTGCTGGCGACTTCCTGACGGGATATCAAGACGGACTAGATCAGAACAGCAGCGTTACATACGAGGGTCAAGATACTTTCGGCTATCAGAATTCAAAGATGCGCTGGTGGGCGGGTACCGTTGCTGCGGAGCACGTTGATGATCTCGCAGAGCTTACAGAGGAGGCGCAAGCCGGAGGCAACCCTGTCGAGACACATCCCAGAGGCGCTAGCGGGTACTCAAGAATGTTCATTTCTCCTGCCAATATGCGAAAGATGTTCGCGAGCACGGGGTTGTTTACTGATTTAGCGCACGATCAGCCTCGTTTAATTCAGGGTGGAGATACTATCGATACGAGTGATGATGTTTACGAAGGTGGACGCCCGCCTGCGCTTCAAGCGCTCGGAGACAAAGCTTGGGCAGGTTATAAATACGAGCTCAAACAAGCTGTCAATGGGGAATATGACAGTGACTGGCAGGCGAACGTTCGGTCGCGTTCTGGAGGATGGAGGACGCTTGTTACTGCGCTTGATTCGGCGCCGGTCCAAGCGAACGTTGAAGTTGATAAAGCAACTGCGGAACGCAATCTGATGGTGCGTGGACTTATTGATTACACAATCAGTAAAGTTCCTCTTGAGAAACTCCCATTGGGGGCTCTTTTAAAAGTGGGTGCGAGTGCTGGTGTAGATTCGATTTTAGACGCGCATATGCCTACGGATATGACAAAGCAAGAGCTCACACAGCATATTCGACAAGACCTTCTCACTACTCAAAATCTCAATGATGCGATCGATACGGCTTTCATTGAGCGTGATGAATGGCCTAACAAATATGGAAAGACAAAAGCGCAGCTGCTGGATGAGTTTGCAGAGACAAAAGGATACGACACAACAGAAAAGCCTCTTCCGTCGTACGCCGATATGGATGCTACGCAGCGCAAGGATCTAGTTGATTTTCTCACAGAGAAAGAGAAGGAAACCGACTCTAATGCAAGGACGCATCTTGATCTCATCCATACAGCAAGCACAGCTGCCGACGCTGATATCAAGACCTTCTTAGAGCAATGTAATAATACGTATGCAAGTAAGCACTAGTGTTGTGGGTGTTCTTTAGGTTAGCCCTAGAGAACACCCACAATGGAATGCTTACTTGCTACCACTGCACTGAAATGCTCCCGATCACGGGGTTCCACTCACGGGGGATACGCTCGGCAATGAAACCGGCCTGATTAAACGGGTCGGCCTCTAGGAGCTCCAAAGCTCCCGCGGCATCTTCCGCGCGCACAATGATCAGCGCGTCATGCGTGCCGGTGTAGGGGCCTGCCGCGATCAGACGGCCCTGCGTTGCGAGCTCGCCATTAAACGCGCGGTGCGTGGGGCGCACCTCTGCCATTTCCTCATCGCGGTCGCTGACGTAGTGGTACTCGACAGTGAAAACCTTCATTTTTCCTCCTTGAATAGGACAACACCCTCACGATATACCGGCAGCCCGGCCTCTGGCACATCCGAAGGGGAGCAAAAGAGAAGGCGAGCGGGAAACAAAAAGAGGCGCGGAGCTTGGCTCCGCGCCTCTTCACACTTTTAGAAGCTCACCAGCGATCATCCTGATCAGCAGCGGCAACAGGCTTCAAGGACTCTGCGTTACCAGCGGAAAGACCCGCGGCAGCCGGAGCCTTCTCCTCAACGCCATCAACGCGAACAGCCTTAAGGCCGCTCAGTGCGCGACGCTTCGCCTTGTCCTTTTCTTCCTTTGAAGCTGCACCAGCAACCGCTCCCGCACCGATAGGACCGCGGGCGGTCGCCGCCGAAGCGCCACGGGCTGCTGCGGAGGAAGCGCCTCCTGACACGTTGCCATTCGAGGAAGCGCTACGGGCCGCCCCAGTTCCTGCTGAAGAAGTCTTGGCAGACGATGCAGCCTTAGCTGAAGCTCCCTTGGTGGCGCTGCCCTTAGCAGTCGAGGCCGAACCGGATGCTGCGCCAGCAGTTGTTCCCATAACGCCAGGTCGTGCGCCCACACCCGCACGAGCGGCAGAAGCTGAAGCCGAACGAGCCGAAGCGGCAGCGGACTGCGAGCTTGTTCCTGCCTTAACAGAAGCCGAGCCCTTTGCAGCGCTCGAAGCGGTGCCGCGTGCCCCGGCGGCTGCACCGTTCGCAGGTGCTCCAGTGGCCGTAGTGCCACTAACGCCTGCCGGGCGGATGCTAGCAGCCGCACGTGCACGTGCCGACATGGTCGACGCATTACTTGCCGTCGATGAGGTGCCTGCGCCAGTTCCAGCGGTTGCGCCGCTTCCGTAAGCTCCGGGGGCTCCCATACCGCGCGGGAATCCACCTGCGCGAGCAGCTGTCGAGGCCGGGGTGCCCGGGTTTGCCATGCGAGCTGCATTGCCCCAGTTACCAGCCTGAGCAGTTCCACGAGGAGTCAAAGCACCACGCTCAAGGTCGTTCATCACGCTGGAAATTGCGTTCGAGGACGACAAACGTGCGCTGGTCGAGGGAGCGAGGGCGCCACCGGCCGGCACAGTTCCAAACTGAGAAGTAGCAGCACGCGACGCGAAGCCACCCATTGAACTTGCAATAGAAGTCGCGGAAGTTGCCATGCGGCCAAGACCAGCCAAGGTGCCACCGGTCGTCAGTGCCCCACCGGCAATGGCCAGATCCTTAGAGTGAGAAGAGGTTGAGAAGGGGTTGTAGTCAGGCTTCCAACGGGGATCATCCGCATCGGTAACAGGTGCGGGAATATGCCCGCCAGCGGGGCCATCAGCGGTCATGTAGCCGCCGACCGGCATGGTTGTCACATCGACACCAGCCAAAATGGATGACGAGGGAGCAAGCGTTGGAAGGACCTCGAGTCCAGCGATTGGGGTGTTTGCGGCACCAGCTGCACGCGCAGCATGGCTACCGCCTGTCAGTCGTGGATTCAGCCCTGCACCAACCGTTGAAGCAACGCCGTCGCCAGCAAACCCGCCGCCACCGCTCGAGCCTCCACTACCGTCGCTAGAATCTGCGGAGAATCCTGCAGCAGCACTGCTCACTTCACCATTCATAGTTCCAAGGGCTGCAGCAGCTGCAGCTTCCCTCTGAGCGTTACGCTGAACAGCTAGAGTCTGGAGGTATCGCGTCCGTAGTGACGCTTCATTTGGCTGTCCGTGGAACATTGCTTGCGCAGCAGAATAGTCAGCGGGATGAAGAAGTTCCGGACTCAGTGTTCCGTGAACTGACTTCGCTTCCTTCATGGCCCCACGAGCTTGCGTATGAGCAGCTTCAATGGCGCCAACTCGACTTTCCAGATCTGCGATCGAGGACTCGAAGTCGCCAACTTTTGCCGTTATTGCGGCATTTGTTGCACCTTCAACGCCAGTATTTCCAGAGAAGGTTGCACATGCGCTCTTCAGAGTTGCAAGCTGAGATTTAAGGTCATTCAGAAGCGATTCATCGTGGTCGGCATAATCAAGCTGTGCGACCTTTGTGAGGCGCTGGTAATTCGGTGAGGCTGGTGTCGCTACCATTGGAGGTCTTTCTTCAATCCTAAGTGTTACTGACAAGCGGCTCGGTATTCGATATCGCTATCAGTCTCGTCCAAAGCCGTAAGCGGAATTCCAGTTGGGAAGGCCTGAAGAGGGTTTAGTTGGTGCATTCATGACCTGCTCAACGATATCGCTGCTGAATGGCGAGGTATCTCCCATTCCAAGGCCACCCAAGAATGTTGGAGGGAGCTGTGGTGTCGAGGAAGAAGCATCGTCAGCAGCCACAGGACCAAGCTGTTGGGGTGCAGGCTTCGTGAACCAGGAGTCAGCGAGGCCATTAGGCAGCCCCGCTAGAGCTTTAGCGCCTTGCTGTAGAGCCTGGCCTGTCTTTTGAACGGCCTGTGCACCGCGCGTTTCCTTTTCGGCCTGAGCTAGGGCTGCGTCATACGCCGCAAGCTGTTCCTCTGTCATGTGCTGAGTTAGGTCGATATTATTCTGCTCGGTATTGCGCATCAGCTCTTGAGTTTTGCTTGCTGCGGTCAAGAAAGCAATGAAGTTTGCGTTCAGAGTGGTGATTGCCTGCTGGATGTCTTGAAGGGTCGTCGTGTATTGCTGGCGCGCTGCGACAGGACCCGACTCTTCACCCCATTTGCCTGCTGTTTGAGCTGATGTTAGCGATGTAACCTTCATGGTCGCCTGTCCCGCGAATTTGCCACGCGAGCTGTCTAGAGCTGATTGCGCGGCAGCATAATCCCCGTGATTAACGCCAATTTCCCCGCTCATGCCGTCTCTCTTTCCGCCTCTTGTCAGTCAAAAACAGACAAAAACTACCTGCTCGTACATATTGAAAATACAAGATCGTTTTCAAAGGTGCACGAGCCCTTCAATATATGGGATTATTTTCGCGTAAAAGAGAACGTACGTCAAAGGTGGTTGAGCTGTGGATCTTCCTCTGTGTGGGACTGTGATCCGCACCCAGTGGGGTGCGACCAGTGACATCGGTCCTGTTCGCTCATCAAACCAAGACTCCTGGCTTGCCCAAGACCCACTCTTCGCAGTTGCCGACGGGATGGGTGGAAACGCAGAAGGGGAACTGGCCTCGACAACCGCTCTTGAAGTGCTCTCCAACGCCCTCAGTCCCGAGGCCTTGGATGCAATTGATCCGAACCCGGCCGAACTGGTCGGCGCGATCCGCGCGGCCGCAGAGGCAGTGGCCTCGTTAGGGGAGAAGGAGGACCCGGCTGCCCCGGGAACCACGCTGTGTGGAACCCTGACCATTGACCAAGATGGTCCGCAGTGGCTGACCTTTAATATCGGTGATTCTCGTGCCTATCTCATTGCCGATGGCAGCATCCTTCAGCTGACGACCGACCATTCAGCAGTCCAAGAAGCCAAAGAATTCGCCAAGCGGACCGGTGCGGAACTGGTTCTTCCACCCTCGAATGTCATCACTCGCGCGCTCGGCGCAGCAATGCCGGAACTTCCCCAGGCTGACTACGTCCTGACCCCAATGCGAGAGGGTGATGTCGTCGTCCTGTGCTCGGATGGTGTTCACGGCGCACTTTCAGAACAAGACCTCATCGATATCACCAGCCAGGATGTATCTGCGCAAGAAATTGCTAACGCCCTGGTTGACCAAGCGATCGAGGGCGGTACGCGTGATAACGCAACTGCCCTTGTTATCCGTGCACAATCGGTTGTGGGAAGCCGCTACGATGGGGACATACGCGCGAGCGTGCGTCCACGTATCCCAGTGCGACCCCTTCCGGTCACAACGGCGCGCCGCGCCCGATAGAGAAAAGAGTTTTCGAATGCTGCAATTGGGCCGCCATGCAGTTCGCGGTAACGGTGGGTTCATCGTCGCCGGCCCCCTGGGCTTTGCCCTGGTCCCCACTGACCTCGCTGACTCTGCACAGCGCGTCGTCACCGATGCCAATGAAGATCTGACAACCTGGGTCAATTCCGCTACAGCCAGCGGTTTGCCTTTCGCGCATATGGACCTGCGCGGCCCCGTTCCCCTTCTTTCCTTGGGCGGCAGTGCGAATGTTCGCGCCATTGCTCCCGGCTATGACACCCCCTTCACCTGGGGTGGCCCGCTATCGATGTGGGAATTTGTCCCCGGCGAGTGGACGCTCATGGATATCGCATTGAGTGACTTTGACGACGCTCAGCCGTGGGCACACTTCGCGACCTCTGAGGCCGAGGCCTCCCAGGTCCGTATTGGCTACCCCGTAGAGCCCGAACTTCCTTCGACCCCCGCGCTGGTGGAAGAAGAAAAGCCCGCTCAGGTTCAAGAACAATACGCTGAGGATGCCCCCTCCGCTGAAGAATCCGCGCCCGAAACTGAGCCCGAGGCCTCGCACACTGTGTGGGGAGTACTTGAGGAAGAACCCCAGCCCCAGGAGGAAGCTGTAGAGCCTCAGGCCGCTGAGGAGCCCGCGCCGAAGTATTTGTGGGCACCCGAGCCAGAGGCGGAAGCAAGCGCATCCGAAGAAACTCCCGATATTTATGCTGCGGGTGCTCAAGTTGCCGCCGCTCAGGCAGCAGTGACGCCGACCGCCGCTCCCGTTTACACCAGCCCCGAGGCCTTGGAAGAAACCATCACCTCTGAGGCCTTCGCGGCAATGCAGCAGGCAGCTTCGCAAGATGCGCCGCAGAATAGCGCTGAGCCGCAGGCTAGCGTCGAATTAGACGCTCCCTCAGGTGAGCAGAACGCTGAGCCCACTGCTTTCGTTGAAGAAGAAGCTTCCATCGAAGTTCCCGCCGATGAACCCGCAGAGGTAGAGGCGCAGGTCTCGCAAGAGCCGGTCGAGCAGGAAAGCCAGCTTGAAGCTGAAGAGGTTGCTACGGCCTCGGAAATCGAAGAAACCCCGGCGTATGTGGAGACCCCGGCTGCGGAAACCTCGGCTGAGGATACTCCGGTAGCAGGTACTGCCCCTGCTTTTGAAGTCGATAACTCCGATAGCGGCGCAACGGTGCTGCGACGCGTGAGCGATGACTCGCAGCACGCGCAGGCCGGCTACCTGGTCTACGCGGGCGCTGCTCCCGTTGAACTCACTCACGACGTGATCTTGGGACGTGACCCCAATGCTCGTGTCCTGACGGGACGCCCCTCGGCAACCGTCATGCGTGTGCCCAGCCCGGCAAACGAGATTTCGCGTTCGCACGCAGCCGTCATCCCCAGCGGTTTTGGTTCCTGGATGCTCATGGATCTGGGAAGTGCGAATGGAACCCTGCTGCGCAGCTCGAATGGCAATGTTCAGGAAGTTCCTCCGCGCGTTACCGTGCCGCTGAGTGACGGCGACGTTATTGATCTGGGAGAAAACGTCCTGGTCGAATTTATTGTTCGATAAACAGTGACCATATGGTGAACGGGCCACCCGCGTAATTTCGCGGCGTGGCCCGCATCATTTGGCCAGTACTTTTCCATTGGTTAGTATGTCAATACACAGGGGCCCGATGTCGGGTACCCCCCGAAACAACGGAAGTTGAGGGACCAGATGGTCAAGTATGTATACGACTTCTCCGAGGGCGACAAGTCAATGAAGGACTTGCTCGGAGGTAAGGGTGCGAACCTGGCAGAGATGACAAAGCTCGGCCTGCCTGTTCCTCCCGGATTCACAATTACCACCGAAGCGTGCCGCGTCTACCTACACGACGGCAAAGCCCCTGAAAGTCTTGATACTGAAGTGACCGTCGCACTTCGCAAGGTCGAAGAAGAAATGGGTCGCAAGCTGGGTGATCCCAAGGATCCGCTGCTTGTCTCGGTTCGTTCGGGCGCAAAGTTCTCCATGCCCGGCATGATGGAAACCGTCCTCAACATCGGCCTCAACGACGAATCCGTCCACGGTCTTGCTGCTGTCAGTGGCAACGAGCGTTTCGCATGGGACTCCTACCGTCGACTGGTCCAGATGTTCGGCAAGACCGTTCTGGATATCGAAGGCGACCTCTTCTCTGACGCCCTGGAGAACATGAAGAAGGAACGCGGCGTCAAGGGCGATACCGAACTCACCGCAGAGGACCTCAAGGGCCTGGTGGATATCTTTAAGACCATCGTCTACGAGCAGACCGGTGAAGAATTCCCGCAGGATCCTCGCACCCAGATGGATATGGCCATCGAGGCCGTCTTCCGTTCCTGGAACACTGAGCGTGCTCGCATCTACCGTCGCCGTGAGCGCATCCCCCACGACCTGGGCACCGCAGTCAACATCTGCACCATGGTCTTTGGCAACATGGGTGAAAACTCCGGCACCGGCGTGTGCTTCACCCGCGACCCCTCCACCGGTCACTCCGGTGTGTACGGCGACTACCTTGAGAACGCACAGGGTGAAGACGTCGTTGCAGGTATCCGCAACACCCTGTCTCTGGCCGATCTTGAGAATATCAACAAGCCGGTCTACGACGAGCTGCGCGGAATCATGCACAAGCTCGAAACCCACTACCGTGACCTGTGCGACATCGAATTCACCATCGAGCGCGGCAAGCTGTGGATGCTCCAGACCCGTGTCGGCAAGCGTACCGCTGCCGCTGCCTTCCGCGTTGCCGTCCAGTTGGTTGACGAAAAGCTCATCACCCGCGACGAGGCCCTGGGCCGCGTGACCGGTGACCAGCTCACCCAGCTGATGTTCCCGCAGTTCGATGCGTCTGCATCCAAGGAACTCATTGCTCGCGGTATGGCCGCCTCCCCGGGTGCAGCCGTCGGCCGCATCGTCTTCAACAATGCTCAGGCCGAGGCCTCGGCAGCAGCAGGCGTCAAGTGCGTGCTGGTCCGCCGCGAAACCAACCCCGACGATCTGCCCGGTATGGTCGCAGCCGAGGGCGTTCTGACCGCCCGCGGTGGCAAGACCTCGCATGCCGCTGTGGTTGCGCGCGGCATGGGTAAGACCTGTGTCTGTGGCGCTGAAGCTCTTGAGATCGACGCTGAGGCCGGAACCGTCACCGTCGCTGGCCGCGTCCTGACCGGTGAAGACACCATCGCAATCGATGGCCAGACCGGTGAGATCTTCTTGGGTGAGGTCCCTGTGACCGACTCCCCGGTGACCACCTACCTGAGCCACGGCCTCGAAGCTGGCTTGGCTGCAGCAGCTGGCGATCCCGGTACTTCCGAACTGATCGAGGCCGTCCACCGCATCCTCACCCACGCCGACGAGGTGCGTCGCCTGCAGGTGCGCGCCAACGCCGATACCCCCGAGGACTCGCAGCGCGCACTGGAGTTTGGTGCACAGGGCATCGGCCTGTGCCGTACCGAGCACATGTTCCTGGGTTCGCGTCGTCCGCTGGTTGAGCGCGTCATCCTCTCCGAAGAAGGCTCCGCTGAGCGTCAGGAAGCATTCGATGCCCTGGAGAAGCTGCAGAAGGAAGACTTCCTGGCAATGCTCGAGGTCATGGACGGTAAGTCGATGACCGTGCGCTTGATCGACCCGCCGCTGCACGAGTTCCTGCCCCAGCTCACCGAGCTCGAGGTCAAGGTTGCACTCGCCAAGGCTGCTGGCACCGTTGATCCCGCGGACGAGGAAATGCTGGTCACCGTGCGTCGCTTCCACGAGCAGAACCCCATGCTGGGCCTGCGTGGCGTGCGTCTGGGCATCTACCTGCCCGGCCTCTTCGCCCTGCAGATGCGCGCACTGTGCGAGGCTGCCGCTGAGCTGGTTGCCCGTGGTAAGGATCCGCGCCCCGAAATCATGGTTCCGCTGGTTGGCTCCGTGCGTGAGCTGCAGCTGATCCGCGAGGAAGGCGAAGGCATTATCGCTGCGGTTGCTGCTGACAAGGGCGTTGACCTGTCCGGCGTCACCATCGGCGCGATGATCGAGCTGCCGCGTGCGGCTATGACCGCCGAGGACCTGGCTGAGGAAGCCGACTTCTTCAGCTTCGGTACGAACGACCTGACCCAGACCGTGTGGGGCTTCTCGCGTGATGACGTTGAGGGTGTGTTCTTCCCGCAGTACATCGAGGGCGGCATCTTTGGTGTCTCTCCCTTTGAGTCGATCGATGTTCACGGCGTCGGCACGGTTGTGGCCGAGGGCGTGCGTCGCGCACGTTCTACCAAGCCGAACATCAAGCTCGGTGTCTGTGGTGAGCACGGTGGCGATCCCGCATCGATCCACTTCTTCCACAAGGTCGGACTCAACTACGTGTCCTGCTCGCCCTTCCGCGTGCCCGTGGCACGTCTGGAAGCCGGCCGTGCAGCTGTTGAGGATCACACGGATATGACCGCGTGAGCGTCTAACGAACGCCTAGCGCTGATATAGCGCGGTGCCCCGCCAGCTTTGGCTGGCGGGGCACCTGCGTTTTTCGGAGTACTTGTGTTTCCGGGGTACTTGTGGCGAGTTCTTATGACACCCTATGGAGCCAAGAGATCACCCGAGCGTCAGTAATTCTTGAATCCGCCCTTACCGGGTGGCGGTGGAAAAGCACCGGGGGCCGACGTAGGCGGAGTTGCTGGTGGCGAATAGGGTGACACGGGCGGTGTATACGATGCCGCTGACGGTGTATACGGTGACATGGGCGTACTGCTGCTGCTCTCCACCACCATCACATTGCCGTTGGTCAGCACGATGTTGGTAGGGGAGTGCAGCTGAGCCATAGTTGTTTGTCGCTTGCGCCATGCATAAACGGCAATGATCAGGGCAAGCACAATATAAATAGCGTGTTTGATGGTTGGATTATCCGCAAGATTGGGTGCGAATTCTTCCAAGAACATCAGAACAACAGTCAGCATGAGGATCATGCTAGAAACAACCACGATCGGGAAACTGACAATCGCATAGATGCGTTGAGAGACCGAGTACAGCAGGTTATTGAGCTTGTGATAGGAGAATCCGACAATAACCATTGCAACAACAGCCCAAATGAAGTGGGCCGTTTCTGAGGATGTCAGCCATGTCATGTGGCCCATTGTGAAAATGCCGGCAAACCCTATGGCAAGAACGTAGTCGGGGGAGAAGAGCATCCACAGCAGTAATCTCATGTAGAAAAAGAGGAAGGCGATGATGATCGCGAAAATGAGCAGTATGAACAGCAAGGGCATGCCTTCATCCTAACAATGTGAAATTTGTGCTAGCTGATACCTTGATGAGCGCGGAAATTGGTGCTTGAACAGTATTTGTTCTGCTGGATTTAGGGTGCTATCACGGCACCTGTTCCAAACTTTTAATTGAAAAATAGGACCTGACGAGTTGTCTGCTTCTCTATAGTGGGCGAATACTACAACTATGCATCCGCACATAGGTGCATACGCCACTGCACATAAGTGCACAAAGCTGGATAGATGCTGCGCAATTTCTATACAATACCTTCTGACCTGCTTAAACATCGTTTAGTTATTGATGTTCGCGTTTAGCAAATATGCAAATCTGTGTGCTGGAACACATTTATAAGCATGAAACTCGAACATACCAGTCACATAATTAACAGCGGAGATCGGAGACTATTAGTCCCTGATCTTTAGGTTTTGTCCATCCTCGACAAGGAAGTCAGTGAACTTCTATGGAACGTCGCATTTTTGCACACCGCGGTTTGAACCGTGTCGCACCCGAGAACAGTCTTGCAGCTTTTGAAAAGACTGCAGATGCTGGTCTCACCTGGATTGAGACTGACGTCGACATCCTTGGTGACGGTACTCCAATCGTCATCCACGACACGTCGCTTGATCGTACGACCAATCGCAGCGGGTCGTACTACGGCCTCGAGAAGGCAGATCTGGCATCGATTGATGCTGGTTCATGGTTCTCTCCGGAATTCGCCGGACAGCCCCTGCCTACCCTTGAGCAGCTGATCGAGCTCCTCAACCGTCGTGGCCTGAATGCCAACATTGAGATCAAGTCGAATGAGGCCGGTGGCGCCATGTCCATGCGTCTCATTGATTCGATTCTTGATGCGCTGACTGGACTCGACCCCGAACGAGAGGTTTTCTTCTCCTCCTTTAATCACGTGTTGCTGGCGAAGATTAAGGAACGCGCACCTCAGTACGAAGTGGGCTGCCTGTACGAGACTTGTGCTCTCTACGACGACTGGAAGTCCATGCTCGAGCTGGTTGGCGCGTCATACATTCACCCCGAGGACCGCGGTCTGACCAAGTCCAAGGTTGAGGCCTTCCGTGAGGCAGGCTTCGGTGTCAACGTGTGGACCGTAAACTCGATTGACCGAGCACATGAGCTCTTCAATTGGGGCGCAACCGGTGTCTTCACCGATGTTGCGGACTCTTTTGCCCATCTTCAGTGAGTGAATCTCGAAAGGTAAATTCAACAACATGTCTGAAACCTCAGTAGGCACAAAGTCGCGCCTCCCTAAGTTCATGCAGAAGGGACGCCTAGGCGGCTTCCTCACTGTCGTGTTGACCGGCCAGCTGGTCTACGTCTCCTTCGAGGCGTTCAAGGGATCTCTGCTGATCCCCGTGACCAATGCTCTTGGCATCACGGTCGCCGACTTCGGCACCATCATGGGCTGGCTCGGCATCGCCATGTTCATGTACGTGCCCGCCGGCTGGGTGAACAACCGTTTCCCCATCCGTAACATTCTGATCGCCTTCGCCTCTTGGCGACTGCTGACCTTCCTGTTCCTGTGGCTCTCCCCGGTCTTGGGCTACCACCTGAACATCAAGATGCTTGTTGGCATTGCAATTACGTGGGCAATTTGGGACGCCATCGGATGGCCCGCCGTCGTCAACGGCGTTTCCTTCATGGCATCTGACTCTGACTCCAAGGGTCGTGGCCTTGCAATGGGCCTCCTCGAGTCGATCCGCCGTGGCGTTGAGTTCTGCATGAACCTCATCATCATCGGCTGCATGGCCATTTTCCCGACCCACGCAAACGGCATCATGATCGGCTTCGGTCTTGCTTACTCGCTGCTGCTGGTCCCGAACATCATCGCCATCCTGCGCTTCGTTCCCGCCAACGCTGTTGCCGAGTCCGAAGGCCACTCCAAGAACACCGCAGCTCTCATGGGTCTGCTCAAGGTTCTGGCACAGCCCGGTGTTTGGTTCGCAGGTATCGCCGGCATGTGTGTGTACTGGTGCTACGTCAACCTGATCTACTCCTCGGCTCCTTACCTGAAGCTGGTCTTCCACGCATCTGACGCTGCCTCTGGTGCATTCGGTATCTTCTCCACCGGTTTCGTTGGCATCATCGCCGGCTTGGTCGCAGGTATGCTCGCTGACTACGTCTTCAAGTCCTCGACCACCATGGTCGCAGTCGCTCTGACCGTTATCGCCATCGGCGTTGGCCTGGTCTACCTGCTGCCCGCATCTGACTCGATGATGTGGCCTGCAATGATCCTGCTGGTCGTCATGGCATTCGGTGTCTTCCTTGGTAAGTCCGTGCTGCTTGCTCCTATCGCTGAGCTGCACCTGCCCGAGGAAATCAACGGCTCCGCAATGTCGGTCGGTTCCTTCCTGGTCTACGCTTCCATCCTTTGGGGCAACCCGACCACCGCTGGAATCATCACCGCCCACGAGGCCAACCCCTACGATGGCTACCGCATCATCTTCCTGATCACGCTCTGCGTGGCAGTTGTTGGTGCTGCTTGCGCCTACGCACTGGTGTTCACGAACCGTCGCAAGAAGGCTCTGAGCGCTGAGGCTGAGTGATCCTCTCACGGATACTCTCCACTGAATCCAATTCAGTTGGCCTCTCGAGGCTGAACTGACTGAGGCGGGTCCGCATCGTCCCAGGTACTTCGGTACCGAACCTAGACGATGCGGACCCGCCTTTTCTGTGTCCGCAAGCCTGTGCTTCCCCGTCATCACTCTCAACTTCTCCGGCCCGTCTTCGTCCACGCCTCGGCGTGATTGTGGAACAATAAGACCAGATCGCATCTACCATTCATCAACACATCTAGCATCAGCGCGAGGGGTTGGAAGCTTCATGGCTCTCTTTGAATTCGACGAGGGGCGTTTGATCCCTGCCCAATTCGGCCGCTCAGTATCCGACGGTTTGACCCCCGAAATCGTTGATGCCGTATGTAATCAGGTGCTCGAGATCGTTTCGCGTCCACTTTTCCCCATCACTTGGCGAGATATTTCCCCCTTTGAAGGTTCGGCCTTTGTCGACGGCTCCGCTGAGGATGAGGCTCCTCGGCTGACCGCTCTTGATCCTTCGGGTCAAGTTGTTTCGGTCGAGATTCTTGATTTCCTTGACTCAGATACGCTGATTCAGTCCCTTTCGCGCCTTGCTGGAACTGCCGCGCTGTCGTGGTCGGATCTGGCCCGTGAATATCCCGGAGGCGTCGCAGCTTTCAAGTCCGGGTGGATTCAATTCCGCGATTCAATGCCGCCCTCGCCCGGTGCGGGGCCGCGTCTGGTCATGGTTGTTGGCCGCATCGATCCCGCAGTTCGTCCGGCGCTTGAAGTTCTGGCTGCCTCCGGCGTTGAGGTTCATGAAATGAGCCTGCGCGAGATGAGCAATGGGCGTTCTTTCCTCGAAGTTCACGCTGTGGGCCCGCGTACCTACGCACATGCCCCTCATCTGCTTGCCGGGCGGTCTGACGACGTTCCCGCGATCGCCTCCTCATTTCGCGAGGTGGCCGCTCCCGTGACCATTGAGTCCTCCGTGGGCGTTGACTTAGTTTCCCCCGAACCGGCTACCGAGGCCGAGGCCTCGGCGCCCGAAGACGACGACTACCTTCCCGAGGATGAAGAGTTCGTTCAACAGGCCCCCGACGTCGAGATGCCAGAACCGGAAGCTCCTGAAACGGAAACCGAACACGGCTTCGAAGGAAACGATGCACATCATCATGCCGCTCCAGTCGAGATGGAAGACAGTGATGGCGAGTTAGAAGAAGAGGAAAGCGAAGAGGTCCTCGCTGCGCGTGAGGCCGGAATTCCCGTCCTCTCGCGTGATGCGGCTGCCCTTCGTGTTCTTGGGCAGATTATTGCCGAGGATGTTCCCGCAATTATCGTTGACGTACCTCAGGCGGAGTGTGAATTTACGGCCGATGGCCTGTTCCGCTCCGGTGACGAAAGCTGGGATAACCCGCAGGACGCGCTTTCCTACTTTGGTGTTTCCGGTAACGGTTGGACGCTGTGGCACCTGGGTGGGGAAGAAGGCCCGACCTTGGGTGAATCCCTGGCAGAGGTCAACCGCGAAATCATTCGCGAGTACTCACGCGATTAGATAAAGGCCTTAATCCAGCGATTCATTGTTTCGTAGACCCGCGCGCGCACCTGAGGGTCAGAGAGCAGCAGGTCGTGCTTTCCCGGGAAACTGGCAATGGTAACCAGCGGCCCTAAGCGTGACGAACGCTCCAAGATGACCTCGCGATCTAAGACGACATCACTTGAAAAAGTTTCTGGCGTGAATTCTTCGCTGAAGAAGCTAGACGTCGACATCATCGAAAGCACGGGAATATCCAACTTCACCGAAGTCGCAACGCTGTCGTGGCCTTCAAGGATTGCCTCGAGCCAGGCCGCGTAAACGGGGTAGGAGCCGGGGCGTTTCCACTCCAGCGCATAATCCCATCCCTGGACAGCGGGGTCATCCGCATAGGCCTCGAGAGACTCCGGTAGGGGTGCTTCCAGTGAATTCCACCCCTCGTGAAGCGAACGCGCATAGTTATCTGGACCGCTGCCGCCTCCCGGAACTGCCCACATCGGGTTTCGCGAGGCGATGCGTTCAATAATCGGCGCCATGGTTGAACGCATGGAAGCCATTGTCTGCATTTCAAGCCACGCAGAATTCAAGATGAGGCCGTCGATCGCACCGGGATGGCGATTTGCCCACAGCGTTGCAAGCAATCCGCCCGTTGAGTGACCCATAAGAACTAGTGGAAGATCGGGGTAATCATTGCGGATCAGATCCAGAGCTTCACCGAGTTCCTCATCGTACAGACTGAGGTTCGAAATGAATCCCATGCGCTGGCCGGGGCGTAGTGAACGGCCGTACCGACGTAGGTCGATCGCATAGAAGGTACCTTCACATTCGGCAATATTTTGAGCCAACTCGCGCTGGAAAAAGTAGTCATTACGGCCGTGAATGTACAGGGTAATGAAACGAGGAGATTGGGAAGACGCCGCGTGACCTTGGTAGCGAACCAAAGTTGCAACAACAGGTCCTGCGTCATCATCCATGAGGGAGATGGTGCGTGATTCGTAACCCTCGCCCAGGATGTCCCGTCGCCATTGGTCAACGGGGGCTGGGCCTTCTTCTCCCCAGGGGGACAGCACGGCCTCGTCGACGAGGCCGTTGAAGCCATCGGTGCTGCTTGGGGACTCAGGGAGCTCGGTTTCGTCCACTGTACTCACTCCTGTGTTGGGGGTCTGAATTGATTTTATGTGGATTTTCGCGTGAAAGGTATCGTTATTTGGGGCGAATGTTACAAATGTTGCGGTCGTGATTTATGTGGCTTCGGTTAAACATTGTTGCGAATGTTGCCTAAGTGAACTACTCTCGAATGCTGTATATGACGACGCACGCCCTTATCCCGGCGTACAACGACAGGTGGACCAGTGAGACGTGAGACAAAGCGCCGCGGTATTCGCGCAATCAGCGTGACCGCGCTATTTGCATCACTCGCTGCAGCAACTCCCGGTATCGCTCTTGCAGCTCCCAGTGACGAAGAGATCGCACGAGCCCGCGAAGCCGAAAATGCGGCAAAGATGTCGGTCGCTCAGATCGAAGTCGAACTTGCAAGCGTGAAAAGCGAAGCTGAAGTCGCGCTTCAAAAGGCCATGAGTGCTGCGGAAGAACTGAACGGTGCCCGCTACTCGCTTGAACAGGCGACCCAGACGGCGCGTCAAGCGCAGGCGGATGCTGATAAAGCGAAGGCTGATTACGAGGCAGGCAAGCAAGAGATTGCCTCGATCGCACAGACGGCATACCGCGATGGCGGTTCATCCCTTGACTCCATCGCCCCCTATCTTTCCGCCGACGGACTGCGCACGGTCGAAACCAAGCAGGCCACGCTCAACTCCTTCTCGGCCTCGGCGAACGTCAAAATGCAAAAGGTTGCCGCGCTTGAGCAGGTCGCAAACGTTATGAACGACGCTGCGATCCAGGCACAGGCCAAGCAGGCGGAAGCAACCGCACAGGTTGAAACTCGTTCCGCTGCGGCTCAGAGCGCTGCGAACAACGCACGTGACGCGCAGGCCATGACTGCTGCTCGCCGTGATGCTCTGGTTGCGGAGCTCGCGCGCAAGCAGAACACAACCGTTGAGCTGATTAATCAGCGCGAGGCCGAGCTTGAGGCGCAGCGTCAGGCGGCAGCCGCTGAAGCTGCACGCCAGGCTGCTGCAGCAGAGGCTGCGCGCCAGCAGGCAGCTGCCGAAGCCGCACGTCGCGCACGTGAACAGCAGAACTCCTACACGCCAGCTCCTGCCCCCGCAGCCAGCTATGACGATGACGATGACACTCCATCGTCGGGCGGCGGTGGCGGCGGTAATTCTGATGCCGCTGCAGGTGCCATCGCTTGGGCAAAGAGCAAGCTCGGCGCACAATACGTGTGGGCGGGCGAAGGCCCCGGCTATGACTGCTCCGGTTTGGTCACCATGGCGTACCGTTCGCAGGGGATCTACCTGACCCACTGGTCGCAGGCACAGTACTCGGAAGGCACTCGCGTGCCGGTCAGCCAAGCTCAACCCGGCGATCTGATTTTCTGGAACTGGGATGGTGGCAACATCGACCACGTTGCGATCTACCTGGGCAACAATCAGATCATCGAGGCACCGACCTTTGGTGTTCCGGTTCGAATCACCTCGATCTACGGATGGAGCGCGGTTCTGCCCTACGCAGTGCGCGTGGTGTGACGATACCGGATAGTGATGCAAAGCGCTCATCGATTGAGCACTTCGTTCACTGAATAATTCTTGTAGGCCCGGGCGTTTGGGGAAGACGCCCGGGCCTCGTTTTATCTGCGTGGGATAACTAGTTCTGAGTCGCAGCGTTGAGATGTTGATCTTGAAGGCGACATATCCGTTTGTGAGTTGGCTCAACTTAGAGCAAAAGAGAAATAAGTTCCCGTGATTGGTCGTTTTCTTTGGTGACGCCACAAATTAGCAACGACGCACAAGCGTTTCGTCAATACAAAGAGGAATGCGATGATCACCTTCGACCACGTGTCGAAAACATATTCACCCGATACGAAAGCGGTTGAGGATTTTTCTTTAACGATTGCCCCGCACACAACAACGGTATTCCTCGGGACTTCAGGATGTGGCAAGACGACACTGATGCGGATGGTGAACCGCATGGTGACTCCCAGCTCAGGGATAGTCACAGTTCGTGGCCGCGATGTCGCGCATGAAGATCCTGTCGCCCTTCGTCGATCCATCGGTTACGTTCTTCAAGACGGCGGTCTTTTCCCGCACCGAACTATCCTTGACAATATTGCAACCGTTCCAGTTCTCGAAGGGGTTTCAAAGGCAAGCGCGCGAGCAGATGCGCTCAAACTCATGGAGCTGGTCGGCCTCGACCCTTCAATGGCGAAGCGCTACCCCGCCCAGCTTTCCGGAGGTCAGCGCCAACGTGTCGGTGTTGCACGAGCCTTGGCAAACCGTGCAGACATTCTCTTAATGGACGAACCCTTCGGAGCCCTCGACCCGCTGGTACGCGCCGACCTCCAGCGCCAACTTCGTCGCATTCAAAAGTCCCTGGGCACCACGATCCTCTTCGTTACACACGACATTGACGAGGCCATCGTGCTGGGTGATCGCATTGCCCTCCTTCGTGAGGGAGCACAGATTGCACAGGAAGGGACTCCGCGTGATCTTCTCTTAAATCCAGCCAATGACTTTGTACGCGAGTTCCTCGGAACCTCCGCAATCAGCGAGCGCGAACGAATCTTGGAAGGTGTAACCGGCGAAGACCAAGCGAACAAACCCGGTACGGCCTCGGAAAACCACGCGCAGGGGGAATGCGCGTGAATTGGCTCTCCGGTTCCTGGGCACTCATTGGTGAACTCACCCTCACCCATCTCAGCATCGCAGTGCCCGCGATTATTGCTTCGGTGCTGATTGCAGTTCCTATAGGAGCGTGGGCGCAGAGTTCGAAAGGGGTCGGGGGTGCCGTTCTCTCTTTCCTGACAGTTCTCTACGCGGTGCCTTCGTTGCCCCTCCTGATTGTTATTCCGGTTCTGTCAGGGATTGCTCTTCGCTCGCGGGTCAACATGGTTGTTGTGCTAACGATTTATGGAATCGCCGTGCTGATTCGTCAGTGCGCCGAGGCCTTCGCCGCTGTTCCTGCTGACGTCCTCGAGTCCGCCGATGCACTGGGAATGTCACGTTTCCGCCGATTCTGTACGGTTGAGCTTCCTTTGGCTATTCCCGTGATCGTTTCTGGGACACGAGTGGTCATTACCTCGACGGTTTCTTTGGTAACGATTGGTGCGTTCATTGGTGTGCGCTCGCTGGGAACTCTGTTTACCGATGGCTTCCAGCGTGGATTAACCGTTGAAGTCTTGGCCGGGCTGGTGATGACGATTGCCTTGGCTCTGCTTTTGGACGCACTTGCAGTCGGCCTGGGGGCGCTAATGACACCGTGGAGGCGAAAGCGATGAATCTCCTATTTGAAGCCTTTCAATGGCTGGCGGATGGACACAATTGGCTAGGGCCATCCGGGATTCTCGAACGAGTGGGGCAGCACATCGTCTTCGTTGCAGCTGTTGTTTGTATTTCGACACTCATCGCATTGCCAATCGGACTGTATATCGGGCACAGCGGACGTTGGAAGAACCTCGTCATGATCGGGACCGGTGCCGCGCGTGCGGTGCCTACTCTTGGCCTCCTCACCCTGGTTGGCTTGTGGCTTGGAATCGGTTGGCAAGCGCCTCTTATTGCTCTTGTTGCGTTGGCAATGCCACCGATTCTCGCAGGTGCCTATTCCGGTGTGATCTCTTCTCAAGAATCATCCGATGCGGCGCGAGCGATCGGTCTGACTGAAGGTCAGATCCTCACACAGCTTGAGATTCCAGCGGGTGCACCACTGATTCTTGCGGGAGTGCGCTCAGCGGTACTCCAGGTGATCGCGACGGCCACACTGGCTGCATACACAGCGAACCTTGGATTGGGACGTTTCCTCTACACGGGGCTGAAGACGCGTGATTATGGACAGATGATCGGAGGCGCAATCGTTGTCGTTGCGCTGGCACTCGTCACCGACGCCATACTTGCAGGGCTCATACGTCTCCTGCGCTCCAGAACCCATTCGGATTCACAAGCTTTATAACTTCATCACATTCGCTTACAGACTTTTCTGCACTCAGAAGACAAAACCAAAGGAGAGATAATGAAACGCTCTGCTCTCGCCGCCGTTGTAGCGGCATTTACTGCCGTTGTGCTCACCGCATGCAGCACAGGGAAGTCCCTAGAAGGTGGTGAAAAAGCAGAGGAAGGTGCGGCCTCGTCAAAGATCGTGGTTGGCTCCCAAGACTACTACTCGAATGAAATCCTGGCCGAGGTCTATGCCCAGGCGCTCGAAGGATCAGGTTTCACGGTCGAGCGTCAGCTGCGCATTGGTCAGCGCGAGGTCTACATGCCCGAGCTGGAATCCGGTTCGATCGATGTTTTCCCCGAGTACACGGGCAACTTGCTCCAGTACTTCGATAAAGATGCGAGTGCTCGTACGGATGCTGAGGTTTACCAAGCACTGGGCGCAGCTCTGCCCAAGGGGTTGCGCGTATTGGACGAAGCCCCCGCAACCGACCAAGACTCCTATGTTGTCACCACTTCTTTCGCTTCCGAGCACTCTCTAAGCTCAATTGGTGACCTGGCGAACGCTGGACAGATCACTCTTGGCGGCAACTCTGAGCTTGCCACGCGTCCGTATGGGCCGAAGGGACTGGAATCGGAATACGGTGTGAAGGTTGGTTTCACGCCGATTGAAGACTCGGGCGGGCCGCTGACGGTAAAGGCGCTGAATGATGGTTCGATTCAGCTGGCGAACATCTACTCTTCGGACCCCGTTCTTGCAGACGGAAGTCTGACGGTTCTCAAGGATCCGAAGGGCCTCTTCTTGGCATCGCACGTGGTGCCAGTTGTTTCCACGAAGATCAACCAGGATGCAGCCGCTGTTATCAACAAGGTCAGTGGGGCTATGGATGCCAAGGACTTGATTGAGATGAACCGCCAGTCGACTGTTGAGGCACAGTCTGCCTCCGCGATCGCGTCGAAGTGGCTTGAATCAAAGGGCTTGCCGCACAAGTAGGTGAGCACATGCCGCCTGTTTATCGCTAAAGGAGAAGGGCTGGTGTTCGTGAGAACACCAGCCCGATCCTGTTAATACGTGTTTGAGCGATCAGTGCGCGTTGAAACCGTGCTCTTCTGCGCGCTGGTAGGAACGACGAATTTCTTCCTCGGCCTCTTCACGTCCAACCCAGTGTGCGCCCTCAACGCTCTTGCCGGGCTCCAGGTCCTTGTAGACCTCGAAGAAGTGCTGGATTTCAAGACGGTGGAATTCAGAGACGTCTTCGATCTCGGTACGCCATGCTGCACGCTGGTCGGATGCGGGAACGCACAGGACTTTATCGTCACCGCCCTTTTCGTCGCGCATACGGAACATGCCCAGTGCACGGCAGCGGATCACGCAGCCCGGGAAGGTCGGTTCTTCAAGCAGAACCAGTGCATCCAAGGGGTCGCCGTCTTCGCCCAGGGTATCGTCGATGAAGCCGTAGTCATCGGGATAGCGAGTCGAGGTGAAGAGCATACGATCCAAACGGATGCGTCCCGTTTCGTGGTCGATCTCGTACTTGTTTCGGTTTCCCTTAGGAATCTCGATGGTCACGTCGAATTCCATTAGAGCCTCTCCTGACTGGTTGAGTCGTTGATCCACCACGTGGATGTCGATTACGTATTACTACCCCTCGAAGCATTAGGGTTGTTCCTAGACCATTGATGGAAGGACAATCCCCACATGCGACGCGGGACTACTGCTGCGATTGTAGGCGCTACTAGCGCCGCGGTGCTGATCGCAGCCTATTTTGTGGCAGATGTGCATGATATCGCACCTGGCATCTTCACACTTTCTCAAGCATCTGCGCCATCTGCAGCCCCCACAGCTTCTGCTGTGCCCGCTCCTACATTGAATGTTTCACAGTCGCAGAGCGATAGTCAAGCTCCCACCGCCCAACAACTCCAAGAAGCGTGGGCTCCCGCGGCCTCGGCAGCCGAAGAAGGCGGTTGGAACGCGTGGGCGCTCGTCGTTGATGCGAACAACGGTCAGACGCTCTTCCAAAGTAATGCGGAAAGTGCCCACACCCCGGCTTCAATCACCAAGATCCTCACGGCCTATACCGCTCTCAGCCACCTGGACCCCAATGCACACCTGACGACCTCGGTTGCGCAAAGTGATGATGACATCTACCTCGAAGGAGAAGGTGACCTTCTCTTGGGTGAGGGAACCAACTCCCTTGAGGTCAGTGGGCGCGCAGGTCTTGAAACCCTTGCGAAAGACACGGCGAATGCCTTGGTCTCTAAGGGAATTTCTCACGTCGAGCTTCACGCGGCTCCCGCACTCTTTGCCGACACTAAACGTCCCGCCTCGTGGAGCGAACAGCAGGTTGCCGGCTATGAAGGCCAGCTTGCTCCCTATGCGATCGATGCAGGTCGCACCTACCCGAAGTCAAATGAGTTCTACCCCGACTCAATCTCCAATGTTGCGGAGGTTTTCGCGCAGAAGCTCAGTGAGCAGGGGATCTCCGTTGATTTTGGCGTCCGAGGCGCAGCCCCGCAGGGTGCAAACCGGATCGCATCTGTTCAGTCCGCAAGCCTCGATGAGCAGATTCGCTGGATGCTCTACCACTCAGATAACACCCTTGCAGACCAGTACTGTCACTTTGCGGCGCGTCAGGCAGGCTCTGAAGTGACATTCGACGGCGCGGTCAAGAATCTTGAAAAGACCTTGGTTGACCGCGGAATTCCCACGGATCAGCTCTCGCTGGAGGACTGCTCGGGCCTGTCCTCGAATGACCGGATTGCGCCAAAGACCTTGGCGGCAATTCTTTCCCAGGGTTTCGAGGCCTCGCAGCCCGTTGCGCCACAAGTGGTCCGAAACCTGCCTTGGGCGGGCGTGCAGGGAACCCTCGCACACCGCTTGAATGACGAGGTCGTTGCTGGCAATGCGCAAGCGAAGACGGGCTCTCTTTCGGAGGTCTCTTCACTTGCCGGCGTGGTATCGACCTCGAAGGGACACCAGGTAATCTTCGTTGTCGGTTTCGACAAAGTCCCCGGCGATGGCGCGTATTCAACTCGAAGCTATCTGGATGATTTCGTCACTGCCATTGCAAAGATGTGAGTGCTGTCAAGCATTCGCTGAGTAGTACCGGTTCAGCCGTGAGTTCAGTCGAAAAGGCTGCATACAAGCGCAGAGCAATTCGATAGCATAGAGACATGCCGTTGTATCCCTCACTCACACAGATCGCGCGCCTGAGTGCGATGGGCATGTTTTCTGGACCTCAGGCTTCAGCCTCATCGGCGCAGGCGATTGTCTCACGTCTTCGTCGTGGGCAAGAATGGGCTTCTAGGCGTTTGCCTTCTCTGATCGCTCGCTTCGCTGAGTTTTCCTCTTCTGATGTGCAAGGCAGCGTGCACGTGGATTTGCCGATCATTGAGCGCCGCAGCGCAATGATCCAGTGGGCAGATTTTGCCGATGAATGGGGAGTGCGCGCACGCAGTCTTCCCAGTGCAGCCACCCTGTGCACGGCTTTAGGGGTGCTGGCAAAACATTCTCTGAGTGTGAGCGGGCCCAGCGGCGCTGCTGCCTATCTTGTCGCCCCGAATGTTTTAGAGGCGGGTGTGCGCGCCAAGTTTGACTTGGGAGATTGGGCAAGGTGGGTGTCTTTGCGCGCGGGGGTTGATACGTGGCTTTCTATGCGAACTCCTTTTTATCGGGAGTATTGCCGTGAACTTGTCGCCGCTGCGCCGATTGATGCAATTGATGCTGAAGAGCTTGCGCGTCAGTTGCTTCTTCGTGAGTGCGTCATCGATGTTTTTATGGATTCATTGACTCCGAAGGATCTGTCTTCCGTCAACTGGATTACGACGCATCGCCCGGCGGATTTTATGGTCGATGGGGCACTGATTAGCCTGCTTGGGGGAGTGGCTCCCGCAGGAATTACTCAGCTTCGACGTGAGATGGCCAATGAAGTCCATCAGATCTTGACCGGCCCCGGTCTTGAATCAATTCTCAACAACCGGATGTGGCCGAGCTTCCAGTGATCACAATTCCCGCTAATCCTAAGGGAGATGTACGTCGCCTCTCGCTGGAAGTGCGCCCGCATGTTCAGTGGGCCCTGCAGCACTGCGATGCCTTACTGATCGCCGTATCCGGAGGCGCAGACTCGACTGCGCTCGCGGCGGTCATTATTGATCACTGCCTGCGCGCGGGCTGTACTCCCCACACCTTGACTGTTGATCACGGAATCCGAGCCGGATCGGATATCGAGGCACGTGAGGTGAGTGAGCGCATGGCTTCGCTTGGTGCTCGCGCCCAGTGGATGAGCGTCACGCTTGCGGCGGAAGGGGGCCCCGAGGCCTCGGCTCGTGATGCGCGTCGGCGCGCTCTTGTAGACCATGCCAGATCTTTGGGAGGGCGCGTTGCGGTCTTCCTTGGGCACACGATGGATGATCAGGCTGAAACCGTGCTTTTGCGTTTGGCGCGCGGCTCTGGAGTTGGGTCATTGAAAGCGATGAGCTTGCGTGACGATGCCGGAGAGATTGTCTGGATCCGACCAATTATAAAATGTCGACGTATTGAGACTATTGGTGTATGTCGCCAGCTTGGTCTTCCCTGGATTGATGATCCTTCGAACGCAATGGATGGCCCTTGGAGAGCCTCTGATGGAAGCGCGCTACGTCGGAGCGCAATCCGAGAATGTGCACTTCCCAGTTTGCGCAGCAGCTTGGGGATTGACCCCGTTCCCGCCCTTGCGCGCACTGCGGAGCTTTCCGCAGCCGATGACGAGGCCTTGGATCAGTGGGCGAACCAGGTGTGGACATGCGCATGGGAAGCGATGCCGCCACAGGAGGGTATGGCCTCGGGAATGGGAATCCTCAAAATCGAGCACCTGCAGCAGATTCCCCAGGCGGTGCAGATGCGCGTCCTTCACCGCTACCTGAGCGCACTTGGCGCACCAAGCTACGTGCATCTGCAAGAGGCGCGCGCACTAATCGACCACTGGACGGGACAAGGGCCCATCTCGGTTCCAGGGGGAACACTCTTACGCAAGGGGAAAGGGAAGCAGGCGTATCTCATTGCCATGACAGCTGCAGACTCTTCCTTGTTGCGCCAAGAGCGAGAAACTCTGCCATGCTGAGCGCCTCTTCGCGCACATGTGGCACTCTTATAAAGTCGGGACCCGCACAGGAAAGGACATGGGACTGTGGACGCACAGGACATGGGAAACGCACTCGAACGCATTCTGGTTACGGAAGACGAGCTGGCACGCCGAATGGCTGAGCTTGCCGCTGAAATTGATGCCGATTATCAGGGCAAAGAAATTCTTCTTGTGGGTGTCCTCAAGGGCGCGGTCATGGTCGTTGCCGACCTCTCACGCCACCTCCACACTCCTCTCTCGATGGACTGGATGGCTGTTTCCTCCTACGGCGCGGGCACTAAGTCAACCGGCGTTGTCCGTATCCTCAAAGACCTCGATGCAGACGTCACCGGGCGTGATGTCCTGATTGTCGAAGACATCATTGACTCTGGACTGACTCTGTCGTGGCTTCGCGAAAACCTTCTGGCTCGAGGAGCGGCCTCTGTGGAAATTGCCACTGCCCTGCGCAAGCCCGAGGCCCTCAAGGTCCAGGTCGAGGTCAAGTACGTCGGTTTCGATATCCCGAACGAATTCGTTGTGGGCTACGGACTGGACTACGCAGAGCACTACCGTCAACTTCCCTTCGTTGGGACCCTGGCACCGCACGTATACGGCGGCTGAAAGGTAAATCCATGGCAGATAACACTCAGAACAAGAAGAAGAGGAATACCTGGGGGCTTGTCGCAATCCCATTGCTTCCCCTGGTGATCGCCCTGTTCTTCCTGTGGACGTGGTTCCAGCCGCAATCGGTGGATACTTCCGAAGGTCTTCAGATCCTGAAGGAAGCTCAGATTGAACGCGTCGTCGTTAACGATGGAACTCAGCAGGTCAACCTGGTGTTGAAGGACCCGTGGACCCACAAGTCCACCGGTGTTAACGACCGCGAACGTAGCTTGGGGCGAAATATCAGCTTCACCTATGCACGCACGCAATCGCAGTCAATTGTTGAGTCGGTTGAGAAAGCCAATCCCGGTAAAGGTTGGGATGCGTACTACCCGCAGTCCTCGTTCCTGAGTTCAACTCTTGCCGCAATCTTTCCCTTGGCGCTGGTCATGGGGCTCTTCTGGTTCTTTATGAGCCGCATGGGTGGATCCCAGATGATGGGTCCCTTTGGCCAGAGCCGCACCAAGGACTTTAACCAGGAACGCCCGAACGTCACCTTCGCTGACGTGGCCGGTGAAGACGAGGCCGTTGAGGAACTTGAAGAAGTTCGCGAGTTCCTGATTGCCCCCGAGAAGTTCCGCAAGGTCGGTGCACGCATTCCTCGAGGTGTGCTCCTCTACGGTCCTCCTGGAACAGGTAAGACTCTGCTGGCAAAGGCTGTCGCGGGTGAAGCCGAGGCTCCCTTCTTCTCCATTGCAGGTTCGGAATTCCTTGAGATGTATGTCGGTGTTGGCGCTTCGCGTGTGCGTGATCTTGTATCCCGCGCAAAGAAAGTTGCTCCCGCGATTATCTTCGTCGATGAGATCGATTCGATCGGTCGTCACCGCGGTTCTGGTTATGGTGGCGGTTCTGATGAACGCGACCAGACCCTCAACCAGCTGCTGGTTGAGATGGACGGCTTTGACGACTCCTCTAACCTGATCTTCATCGCGGCGACAAACCGTCCCGATATTCTTGATCCCGCCCTGCTGCGTCCGGGCCGTTTTGACCGACAGATTGCGGTTGAAGCCCCCGATCTGAAGGGACGCGAGGCAATCTTGCGCGTGCACTCTCAGGGCAAGCCCCTGACCGATGATGTCGATCTGTATATGATCGCTAAACGGACCCCGGGCTTCACCGGTGCGGATCTGGCAAATGTCTTGAACGAGGCCGCTTTGCTGACGGCTCGTTCAAACGCTGACTTGATCGATAACCGTGCGATTGACGAGGCCATTGACCGTGTGATCGCCGGCCCGCAGAAGCGCACTCGCGTCATGAATGACCACGACAAGCTGGTGACTGCTTATCACGAAGGCGGCCACGCCCTGTGTGCAGCGGCATTGCGCTATACGGATCCGGTTACGAAGGTCACCATTCTTCCGCGTGGACGCGCGCTGGGTTACACCATGGTGCTGCCCACCGAAGACCGCTACTCCAAGACCAGGAATCAGATTCTTGACGATCTGGTCTATGCCATGGGTGGCCGCGTTGCCGAAGAAATCGTCTTCCGTGATCCTTCAACCGGTGCATCGAATGACATCCAGAAGGCCAGCTCTCAAGCTCGCGCGCTCGTTACTGAATACGGCATGTCCGATCGCGTAGGTAACGTCCGTTTGAGTGCGGATGATTCGGACCCAATGACCGGTTACGGTACCGGTCGAGGCGCTGAGCGTGCCTATTCTGATGAGCTTGCTTCTGTCGTTGACCAGGAAGTGCGTGCGCTCTTGGACAACGCGACCCGTGAGGCTTGGGAGATTTTGACTAAGAACCGTGCGGTTCTGGACCGCTTGGCCCAGCGTCTTTTGGAAGAGGAAACTCTGGACGAAGCGCAGCTTGCCGAGATCTTCAAGGACGTCATCAAACAAGATGAGCGTCCGGTGTGGAATTACGGTGCGGAAGGCGCGGTTCAGGGCGCGGTTATGGGAAATCCCATCGCCATGCCTCTGAGTGATCGTGCGCAGTCCGAATCTGCTGATGAACCATCGGCTGACCCGTCTGCTCCCGCAGAGGTTCTGGATGACCCCGATGGTGGTATCGCGCCCGAGGAGAATGCCCAGTGAGCTACGATCAACAAGGCGTTGAAGACGCCTCGCGCGCGCTTCTTGAAGCCGTCGGCGAAGACATTAACCGCGAGGGACTTCGTAATACCCCCGCGCGGATGGGTCGTGCGTGGCGCGAACTTCTCAGCGGCCTCGAAGAAGATCCTCGTGAACACCTGAAGACCACCTTCGAAGTGGGCACCGATGAGATCGTTATGGTCCGCGATATTCCCTTCTACTCCGTGTGCGAGCATCACCTGCTGCCTTTCTACGGGCATGCGCACGTGGGGTACATCCCCAAGGGCGGTCGCGTTACGGGGCTGTCAAAGCTTGCGCGCGTCGTCGAAGGGTATGCGCGTCGCCCGCAGGTTCAGGAACGTCTGACAGCTCAGATCGCCGATGCTATCGATGAGGTTCTTGCACCTCAGGGTGTCATTGTCGTTGTCGAGGCCGAGCACATGTGCATGACGATGCGAGGTATTTCCAAGCCGGGGTCCTCGACCGTGACCTCTGCTCTTCGTGGAATCGTCAAGCGCGACGCCACTCGAGCGGAAATGATGTCCCTGGCATTGGGTGGGGTCCGCCGATGACTTCTGTCGAGGCCTCTTCCTCTTGGGCGCTCGCGGGAGGTGCACAACCGCCTCGTCTTCCCGAAGGCGTCGATCTGCCAAGGGATCGAATGCTCGTCATGGGCATTTTGAATGTCACCCCAGATTCCTTCTCGGATGGGGGCCGTTTTCTGGATCCGGGAGCGGCGCTCGACCACGCTCAGGAAATGCTCGACGAAGGTGCGGACCTGGTCGACTTGGGCGGTGAATCAACACGTCCGAACTCCACGCGAATCAGCGAGGACGAAGAGTGGGAGCGAATTGGCTCGATCATTCAGCGCCTTGGAGCATCGGGGGTTGTTGTTTCTGTTGATACCCTGCATGCGCTAACTGCGCGTCGTGCGGCAGACGCGGGTGCTGCCATCATCAATGATGTCAGTGGAGGACGCTGGGATCCGCAGATGAATGCGGCCGTGGCATCGACCTCCTGTGCCTATGTTATTCAGCACTATCGCGCGCTTCCGGGGATGCCCGAAGAGTCTTTCGACTACGGCGATCAGCCCATCGCAGTTGCCTTGAGAGAGCGGGTTTCCCAACAGGTTCGTGATGCTCTCGAGGCCGGGGTTGAGCCCGAGCGAATCATTGTTGACCCGGGATTGGGTTTTTCACTGAATAACGAACAATGCTGGTCTCTCGTCGCGTCGCTGCCGATTTTTGCTGAGCTTGGGTACCCTGTTCTTATAGGTGCGTCCCGGAAACGCTTCCTCGGTCAGTCCCCCCTTTCGGACCGAGATGAAGCAACTCTCGATATATCTCGGCGCGCGCTTTCAGACGGAATATGGGCCGTCAGGGTCCATGCCATAAGCCAACAAGCAAAGCTTGTTCGTGCAGGGAGGTGAGGGCACGGTGGGACAACTCGATGTGATCGCGTTACGCGGTATTACAGCTGAGGCTGTCCACGGAGTTCTCGAAAAGGAGTGGAACGCTCCTCAAACCTTCACTGTTGACCTGATTCTGTGGGTTGATACCGATCGCGCTGCACTCAGTGATGACATTGCCGATACGGTTTCTTACGCCGAGATTGCAGAGAAAGCTCACGCGATCCTTGCGGGCCCCTCGGTTCGTCTGATTGAAACACTTGGCCACAAGATCGCTGATGCGGCCCTTGAAGATTCGCGTGTTCGTGGCGTTGAGGTTATTGTCCATAAGCCTGAAGCGCCCATCGACGTTCCCTTTACCGATGTTTCGGTCACCATTCGCAAGGGCGATATCCCGCTTCCTTTCGTCGCGGCATCGAATGTTGTTCCCCCCAGTGCTCCCGATGCTGATGAGGATGTACCCCCTGCTCCCTCTGCGCCCAGCACACCATCAGATGCCGTAGCTTCCCAGGAAGAAGAATCCCCGGCCTCTGATTCAGATAAGCCCGTTCAGCTGCACTCTCCCGCGGCACCACAGCAGCCCGCGACGGCCTCGGAGCTTGTGATGGACGCGGCTGAGGAAAAAAGCGAAGCAACACAGGTCGATGAGCCTGCCCAGGACGAACTTGACGCACCTTTGGCTCCGCGCGCAGTAGTGCTCGCACTTGGTGGAAATCTGGGCAATGTTCCCGTCACCCTCAAGCGAGCAATTGACGAAATGTCCAGCTGGGATGGCTTGGAAATTACGCAAGTTTCGCCCCTGGTTCGTACGCGCGCTGTATTGCGTCCCGACCAAAAGCCTCAGCCTGATTATTGGAATGCCGTCGTTTTGGGAACGCTGTCCATGGCACCCCTCGACCTCTTGGATCGGATCCACGAGCTTGAAGCACGCTTGGGTCGTGTACGTCATGAAGTCTGGGGCTCGCGCACCATCGATATCGACATCATTCAAATTGACGGCGTGAGCTCGGATGACCCGCGTCTGACGCTGCCACATCCGCGTGCACATCAGCGTGCTTTTGTGCTCTCTCCGTGGCTGATGGCCCAGCCCAAGGCTGAGCTTTCCGGCTTCGGCGCCGCATCGGAGCTTATCGCACAGGCTCCGGATCGTGGTGGAATTCTTGACGCAGTGGGGGACTGGCTCGAAGATCCCGAATCGGTGATCGCTGATTCGGATGAACTTCTTCACCGGATGCGCCTTCCTCGCCTCGATCATGCTGAGCAGTTGCGTCCTCTCAAGCTTGAGACAAATTCCCAATCCTCGCGTCCGAGTCGTCTGGATATGCTTCCCGAAGCATCGCGTTCTGGCCTTGCTCCCAGCGATGAAGGCACCGATGTGACCTGGCATCGCCTGTGGGATCGCTGGGGAGCTCCGGTTGAATCCGTTGAATCGCGCCATGTTGAGCTTTCGAAGCCTTCGGCCTCAGCAGTTTCTGCCGCTCAACCCACGCCTGCGCCCAAAGAAACTTCCGTGTCCTCTCCTGCTAAGACTTCCGGTGAGGTACCCGCGCAGCTAGCGAGCCGCCAGGTTCCTGCGCCTTCTCCGGTGAGCGCACCTCCGCTTCGTCGACTGCACCTGTCGGCCACCCCGTCTCCAGCAGATACGACTGCGGCTTCCGCCAACCTTGCTCAGGGCATGGTCTCTTTGGAGCCTCGTCGTCCTCTCCCTTCTGCTGAACCCGAGCAGCCCGTCGTCGAGCGGCACTCGCTCCTCGAACGCCTGCAGGGCAGCGCCCTTCCTCACGCCATTCCCGAGGCCGCAGCGCAGTCCTCCGATATCCAGAGCGCGCAAGAGCCGGCGCAGAATTCTCCCTCGACTTCACCGATTACCGCCGAGGTTCCCGTTGGACGTCGGACTCGTCGCCCGCGTTGGCGTCCGGTAACCGAAGAAGGAACGGGTATCTCGACGGCTGATTCGCCGCGTCCGTTCCGTGCACGTACCGATCGTCTTGCCGCACAATCTCACCGTGCAAAGCTTTCGCACCGCGCACCTGCTCCTCAAGAGCAACAGAAGCCCGCAACGGAAGCTACCCAGCCAAGGCGTGGTTCGCTCTTTGCTCGCCGCCCCGAGCCGGCCTCGTCAGCGGGAAGCCAGGCCTCGGTTCCCACGCAGGGACGTACGTATTCAGAGAGTGCTGCACCTACGCAAAACGCTTCGGGGACGAAGCCTTCGGCTGCCTCTGCCCAGCGGAAGTCCGCCTCGCAAGCTCGCACCTCGCGCGCTCTACCGGGCTGGAACTTCTCTGAGGACGTCCGTGTTGTGGATGATTCCAGTGTACTCAGCCCGCGTGAGGACGTGCGTCGTTCTTCTCCTAGCTTGCCGCCTCGCTACAGTCATGTTCTTGATCCCAAGCTCGATGATTCCATTGATCAGGGACCAATGACTCCCGGCTCGCAGACCCCTTCCTCTGTCAACCGCGACGTGACAATCCGTCCAAGCATTACCGGTCAGATTCCAGTCTTCCGTCGTCGTCCTGAGGATTCATGAAGCCGCTGAGTATTGTGCTGTTAATTGCCGAGGCAGCCGCTGCTTCGGCACTTGCCGCAGCCGTAACCGCCTTTGCGATTCGTCAGGGTGCAGGGCCGTGGATTATTCATCCTGCCCTGGCCCTGGTTTTTGTTGTTGTCGCTGGTGTGCTTCTTTGGATGGGAATCCAGGTTCGACGCTTTCGAGCACATAAAGCAACCTGGGTTGACGCCGTATCAGCTTTCCGAATTGCAATGTTCGCTCGTGCGAGTGCGCTTGGCGGAGTGATTAGCGCTGGGCTATTAGCAGGTATGTCCTTGGCCTTCCTCGCTCGCTGGGAAGCGCAGACCAGTGTTTACGCTGGAATTTGCGGACTGATGTGTGCGCTCGGTGCTGGTTTATGGGGGATTGCCGGGGTGGTCGTTGAACGCTGGTGCGTCATTGACCCAAAGGATGATGACACTGAAGTGACGAAGGCGCGCGCTCGGCGTGACAAGGGCACTCTTGGGGCGCAACGTGTGAATGCTCGTAAGAGCGATGTATCTGAGGGGAGAAGGTAGTCTCATGCCCAATAGACCACGGTCTTCTTCGGCCTCTTCATCTCCTTCGAGGGCTCCTCGTGCAGGGCGTCCAGGCGCTCGTCCCACAGTTCGTTCGGGTGGGACTTCTCCAAGAAAACCGGCTGGGGGACAGGTGCCTCCTTCCCTGTGGGTCAGGCGTATCATCACCGGACTCGGATTACTTGTGATCATCGCGCTTATTGTGTGGGGGATTGCAAAAGCCGTTTCAGCGGTCACGAAGTCTTCCGCTCCCGAGGCCACTCCAAGCGCCTCTGCAACTCCTACTCCGACGCCCGCCGCGACAGTGACGCGCTCTGGAACCGCAGCACTTCAAGATGGTGAACAGGCCACAGCCGATGGAATTGTCGATGCGGAAGGGCGAGTTCGTATTCCCGCCTGTGCCTCGGCAGATCTGACGGTTCGACCGACCATTTCTGGTGGCGAGGTTGGACAAGCTCGGAACATTTCGGTCGCCATTGAAAACCGTGCGGGAGTTGCCTGTTCGTTTGAGTTCGGGCACATCGATTTCAAGATTTCCACCGGCGATGAAACGGTATATGACGGCTCGAAGTGCCAGCGTGATCGCGAGAGTGCGACACTGCTCTTGATTCCCGGGGATACCTGGAATGGTGGTCTGACGTGGGATGGCGGGCTCTACTCTGGGTGCGATGCGAAGGACAGGAATTCCGATGGTGCGACCGATCCTGCTCCAGCTGGAACCTATCGTTTACAGCTGCTGTTGAATGGCCAGACGGTTGGAGATGAACGAGTGTTCACTCTGACTCAGCCGGTTCAGCCAACAACTGAGGCAACACCGGAACCTTCGCAATCCAGCACTTCTGAAGCGACTAGCGCTCCGCAGGGTGAAGAAGGACATTAGAATTCTTCTCCGCTGAGGTTTGGGGTCACGAGGGGCCCAAATCCAGGCTAGTTGAGGTGTTGCTTTAGCCTGACCAGCCGATTACCAGCCGACAATTCCTGTGGCAGCCATTGAGAATTGGTTCTCAAGCGTCTCACGGATGAGCTTTGCGCGGTAGGGGCCAATGCCTTCGATTTGCTGCAGATCCTCAACTGTTGCCTCACGCAGGTCTGCAAGGTTTTCCCAATGACTGGTGATGTCTTTGATGACATTCCATGGAAGACGAGGAACCAAGGAGAGAGCACGTACACCGCGCGGTTGGATGGTGCGATCCAGATCGGTGGGATCATAAACGCCCAGACCCAATACGTTAGCAATAGCCGCAAGGTCGACTAAGCGATCGCTGGCAAGCTCAGAAAGTGCGGCTTCTGCCGTTGAGACTGCAGAGGCATCTCGGGTGTAGTCGCGAAGAACCAGCGCTCGTTCGGAGCCTGAGCCGCGGACCAAATCATCGACCTGAAGAGCCAAAAGACGCCCTTCTGAACCGAGTTCTTCAAGGTATTCGTTGATCTCAGAGGTGATGCGTCGGATCATCTCCATGCGCTGCATAACGGTTGCGACATCTCGAACCGTTGCAGAATCACGCATTTCCAAGATCGTGAGGGTCTGAAGGACTTCGTCCAGTCGCTGGCTGTAGCGGTCCAAAGTGTCAACGGCCAGATTAGCGCGAGAGAGCAGCGCTTCGGGTTCTTCTACGATGTGATGGTACTTGCCGACGTAGATGGAAATAAGACGCATTGACGCCGAAACTGAGAGCACCGGAAGGTGAGTTTGGTAGGCAGTGCGTTGTGCAGTGCGGTGACGCATGCCCGATTCATCGGTAGGGATGCTCTGATCGGGGAAAAGTTGGACATTCGCCTTGCGAATCCGCCAATCGGTGGGATCAATGATCACCGCACCGTCCATTTTGCACAATTCGCGTAGACGCGAGGCAGTGAATTCGATATCAAGATCGAAACCGCCTGAGCACATTTCTTCGAGCTCAGGAGAGACACCAAGAACAATCAAGCCGCCGGTATGGGAGCGCTGGATGCGTTCCAATCCTTCGCGGAGGGGCGTGCCCGGTGCGATATCTTGAAGTGCGCTGCGCAGAAGAGCGGCATCTGACGTCATGAATCCTGCCTTTCGATGCGTGATTCCTGCTCTAAGTGTATTCGAGTATCCGCACAATGAAGGAAGAGACTCAGTGAATAGCGGCACGTAGCGCGCCGGCAAGGTCGGAGATTGGCAGAACCGTAATTCCGTCGATCCCCATGGCCTCTTCACTTCCCTGTGCGGGAATGATGGCGACCTTGAATCCAAGGCGTGCAGCCTCTTGAATTCTGCGACGCACTCCAGTACATGCGCGGACTTCCCCTGTGAGCCCCACTTCGCCGAAAGCAATCAGAGCGCTGCGTGTTGGGGTTCCCCGAATGGCCGAGACAATGCCGATTGCCGTTGCCAAATCGGCAGCCGGCTCACTGATACGGGCACCTCCGACAGTTGAGGCATAGACGTCGCAATCTGAGGTATCGATGCCAAGACGTGCCTGAAGGACTGCCAAAATCATCGCTACGCGTGAGTGGTCGACTCCGACGGTGGTTCGACGAGGGGAACCAGCAGAGGTATGCGCAACAAGAGCTTGGATCTCAGTGGGGAGGGGACGGCGTCCCTCAAGAGTGACGGTGACGCACGAGCCTGGAACCGCAGACTGGGACTGGGAAAGGAATAAACCCGAAGGATCTGTCAATCCAACAATTCCAGTGTCGCTCAGTTCAAAACAGCCCACTTCATCGGTGGGTCCATAACGATTTTTGACAGCTCTGAGCAAGCGAAGTCGCGTATGTCGGTCGCCTTCGAATTGGCAGACGACATCAACCAAGTGTTCGAGTAGGCGAGGTCCAGCAATCCCACCATCTTTAGTCACATGGCCTACAAGGAGAATGGGGATTGAACGTTCCTTTGCAACGCGAATGAGAGCTGTTGCAACAGCGCGAACCTGTGCAACGCTACCGGCACTGCCATCGAGCTGGTCGGATTGAAGAGTCTGAACCGAGTCGATGATGACCAAAGAAGGGTTGGTTGCATCAATTTGGCCAAGAGCCGTGGAAAGTGATGTCTCATCCGCAAGAAAAAGCTGTGGGTGCAGGGCGCCAATACGTTCTGCGCGGCCCCTGACCTGTGAGGCAGACTCTTCGCCAGTGATGTACAAAACCGGTGCCTCCGCGGCGCAGGTCGAAGCAACATCCAGAAGAAGAGTGGACTTTCCGACCCCGGGTTCGCCGGCAAGAAGGATGACAGCTCCGGGAACAATGCCCCCACCGAGAACACGGTCGAACTCGCCGATTCCGGTTGGCTTAGACCGCGCGCGTTCAGCACTGATGTCATTGATGGGCTGAGCAGGCTGACGAGGCGTGAGCGCGACAGCGGCACCCGGAACGGAAGCAGAGGGGCCGGACTCTTCCATGGAGTTCCATTGGTGGCACTCTCTACACTGGCCAACCCATTTGGGTGAGGTCCAACCGCATTCGCTGCAGCGGTACACGCTTTTTTCTTTCGCCATATCCCTACGCTAAACCACGCCACCTGCATCTGCGTCCAGTTTGGCCTCGTACGGACATAGAATTCCCATCTAGCAAGTCAACAACATGGCTCATGTGCGGGGAACAAAAGCAAAGCCGTCACTTAGGGCCGGTTTGCGAAATACTCCAAAAGTCGCGTATCGCCTGAAACCACAATGGTGTCTTCGCGGTTAATTCGAGTCGTCGCGTCGGCGTATTCAAAAGGCGCCCCAGGACGAAGGATCCCCAACACGTTCACGCCGTAACGGCCTCGAAGATCGAGCTCACTGAGGGTAAAACCGCACACTTCTTTCGGCGGACGGAGCTTCATGATGGCAAAGCCGTCCTTGTCCATTTCGATGTAGTCGATCATGCGTCCACCAACGAGGTGGGCTGTACGCTGACCGGCATCGAATTCGGGAGCAACAACGTGCTGGGCGCCGATGCGTCGAAGAATACGACTGTGCTCGCGTGAGATAGCCTTCGCCCAAATATTTGTCATTCCAATATCGACAAGGTTTGCAGTGATCAGCACCGAGGCCTCCAAAGAGGAGCCAATCCCCACGACCGCGGAGTAGAAATCCCTGGCCCCCAACTGGTTTAGTGCTTCCAAGGAGGAGGCATCGGCCTCGACAACGGGAATGCGACCCGAGAATTGCTGGACGCGGCGGCTGTCTTTTTCAACTGCCAGCACTTCGTAGCCGAGCTTGTCCAGAGTGAAAGCAACGGCGGAACCGAAACGTCCTAGTCCGATGACCAAGGTTCCCGATGCAAGGGTCTTTTCTTCTGCCATAGTCGTATTCTCCCACGAGTGCGGGCTTTTGCTGGTCGGGCGACGCGGCTCTTAACCGATCAGCGGAGACTCGGCTGGTTGGCGAATTGCTCGAGGCCGATCGCGCAGAGCGAGCGCAGCTGCGAGAGTCATGGTTCCAGTACGTCCTGCAAACATCAGGGCTGCAAGAACGTATTTTGCAAGAGCTGGGAGATCGGGAGTAATGCCCGTTGAAAGCCCAACGGTCGCGAATGCGGAAATCGATTCGAAGAGAACGACATCAAGACTGTAGCCGGTCAAAGTCAGCAAAACGACGGTCGAGAGAGCAACCAAAAGCGATCCCAAGAGGGTCACTGCAACGGCCAGGCGGAGCACCGAGTGGGGGATACGTCGGCTGAAGACTTCGATGTCGCGGTCGCCTCGGGCTTCGGCAGCAGCAGCTAACAAAAGAACGGCGAAGGTCGTGACCTTGATACCGCCTGCGGTTGATACGGAACCGCCACCGATCATCATCATGATGTCTTGAATGAAGTGGGTCTGGGGACGCATATTCGCCACGTCCAAAGAGGACAGGCCCGAGGAGCGGGTGTTGACCCCTGCCAGCAGCGAGTTCAACAGTCGCGAGGAAATGTCAAGATCACCAAGGGTTGCCGAATTCGTCCATTCGGTGAAGGCGAAAGCGATGGTGCCAAAGAAAACCAGAAGAATGTATGTCGAAAGTGTGAGTTTTGTATGCAGGGCCCATCTGGAGGGGGTGCGCCAGTGCTGTGAGAGGTCGGAGATAACAGGAAAGCCGATCGCCCCGACGAAGGTTCCCAGAATGATGGGACTGAGCATCCACCAGTCAGTGTGGTAGGGGACCAAGCCGCCGCTCAAGATCACGAAACCGCCATTATTGAACACCGAGATTGCCATGAAAGCCGCATGGAAGAGCGATTCCCATACGGTCTCATGGCCCAGGGTGAGGAAGCGGGGAACGAAGGCAATGGTGAGCAAAATCTGAGCGGTCAATGAGGTTCCGATAACCGCTTTCAGCAGAGCGGTCAGCCGCCCCATGCCGCTGGATTTCGTCTCTACAGTTGCCAGCATTCGCTGTGTCAGCCCAAGCTGCCGGGAAACGGCGTAGCTCAAAATCGTTGCCAAAGTGACGACACCCAGACCACCGATGAAGATGCCCATAGCAATGACGGTTTGGCCAAAAACCGACCAATATGTCGCGGTATCAACAACGGTCAGGCCGGTCACGCAAACCGCGGAAATTGCAGTGAAGAGGATGTCGACGAAAGGTGCGCGTTCATCAGATGCTGTTGAAATCGGGAGTGCAAGAAGACAGGTGATGAATGCAATAAGCATGACGAAGACGATGAGCACCAGTCGCGCGGGTGAAAAACGAGCTTCGTGTGCAAACCAGACGCGGAAGCGGGTGAGAATTCCAGAATCTTCAAGGGCGTAGGGCTTGACTCCGGCGGGATAGACAACGGTAGGCGAAGGTCGATCTTCGGGGATGCCTGTCGGTCCGTAGCCTCGGCTTGAGTGAGCGAGTGCGCGACGATGCGACGCAGAGGAATGCTGATCGGATGCCCGACCGGGCGCGCTAGGGCGCCGATTTCTACGAGCCATGTCACCTCCAGAATCACTCGCAAGCTTCATCCTAATGCCCTAAAAGTCTATTGGCTGAAACATATGTGAATAACGTGACACAGGGGACAGCAGTGATTGAAGAAAATTGAAGTGGAGAAAGTTGCCAAATGGGGGGATCTTTCCAGTATCATGAGACGGAATTAATCTTTGCACGTCTGGGAGTCATCAATGGATCAGCACTCTGCCCCGCGTTTTATGACGGTATCTGAGGTGGCGGATATTATGCGCGTCTCGAAGATGACTGTTTATCGTTTGATTCACAGCGGAGAGATGCCGGCAATTCGCGTCGGTAAGAGCTTCCGAGTTCCCGAGTCTGCGGTCGGCCAACTGATCCGCGCCGGTCTGACTGATCACATCGATGAACGCGTTGCGGGGATTAACGGGTAATATAAACCTGCTGTGCCTTTTGGCACCTGACGTCAGGCGGTAGTCACCTCTGCCGCACCTACACACTCGAGGGAGGAACCCCATGGGCTCCGTCATTAAGAAGCGCCGCAAGCGCATGGCGAAGAAGAAGCACCGCAAGCTGCTGCGCAAGACGCGTCACCAGCGTCGCAACAAGAAGTGATCTTCTTGAAGGGTCCCTCCAATGGTGGGGCCCTTCGGCATATCTCCCGCAACGCATGCGCTGAATACATCGCAGTATTGCCTCAGCGCAGTGGTACCTCCAGAAAGGCACTGTCATGAAGACTGTTATTCACGTGATGCGCCACGGTGAAGTTGATAATCCCGATGGTATTTTGTACGGCCGCCTTCCCGGTTATGGCTTAACTGACCTTGGTATTGAGATGGCCGAGGCCGTCGCTGAGTATTTCGTCGACAGCGGCGCCGATATTACCCACGTCGTTGCCTCGCCCCTGTTGCGTGCCCAGATGAGTGCAGCGCCGACCGCGCTTGCCTATGAGCTTGAGATCGAACATGATCGCAACCTCATTGAGGCGGAGTCGGTTTTTGAGGGCGTAGCAGTCAATGCGAATCCGTGGGTTCTTGCACGTCCCGAATATTGGCGTTACTACGTGAATCCTTTGCGCCCCTCCTGGGGAGAGTCCTACGCCCATGCTGCCCAGCGCATGACCCGTGCGGTTGCTCGCGCACTACGTGAGGCGCGCGGCCACGAGGCGCTGCTGGTTTCGCACCAAATGCCCATCGTTTCGCTTCAGCGCCTGATCCGTCACCAGCCCCTGGGACACTCACCGCTGTCACGGCAGTGCTCCCTTGCTTCGCTGACCTCGCTCATTTTTGATGATGACGTGCTGGTTGGAATGACCTATAACGAGCCGGCTGCGCACCTGCTGTCTAAGGCCTCGGATATGGTTCCTGGGGTCTCTGAAGCCCAGCTCAAGCGCTAGTTCTTCGTTTGGCCTTCTTCGGGCCCATCCCCTTCATCCTCAGTGGTGGAGGGGTTTTCTTTATTCTTCCGTTCTTCTTCACGCTTACGCTTCATCTGAAGATCTCGCTCTAAACGGAAGAGGAATTCGGGATCATCGTCTGGGGCGGTGGGGGCTTTGGGAGCGGATTGTGCCTGACGGTCCTCGGCATTTGCGACCATCTTGAGGACGATCCACGCAATTGCTCCAAGAGAAACGAATGGCACTGTCACGACCAAGATGATCAGCCAGGTCATTCGAGAAAGCTTCATCGGCATTCTGTCGGCCGGCGTTGTTGCCCAATCTGAAATTGCATAAATCGATGCGGCGAACCATGCGACGATGAACAGAATACGTACCATGATTTGAGTTTAGAGCAGTTGCTCAGGCAAATGTACTTGAGATCAAGAGCGCGCTAACGAAGAGCGCCCACCCCAAGGTTAAAAAGCCGGTGTGCTTGAGGACAATGATGAGGTCCTTTCCCTTCACTCCACTCAACACCAAGTAGACCGGCTGGAAGATCGCTAGAATCCACGCAAGTGACGCCAAAATGCAGATGATGACATGGGTGCCGATCGCTGCGGGAAGCGCAAAGAAGACGGAGATTGGTGCCAATAGGCACAGGGAAAAGAGGATTCGAGAAGCTCGCTGCCCCAAGCGAACGGCCACGGTCTTTTTCCCGGTAGCGCTATCGGTAGGAATGTCGCGGATGTTGTTGACCATGAGCATTGCCACCGACATCAGACCCAAGCATGAGGCCATGAGCCACAGCCACCAAGGTGCTGAAGGGATATGTGTCCATGTCGTTCCAACGGTCGCCATCAGTCCGAAGAAAACGAAGACAAAGAGTTCCGATAGGCCGATTCCCATATAGCCGTAGGGGTGTTTCCCGCCCGTGTAGAACCATGCCGCTGTGACCGCAGCGATGCCTGCGGCGATCAGAGGCCAGGTCCCACTGATCGCAACAAGGATCAAGCCAAGGACGCCGGCTGCGGCGAAGCACCCCAGTGCCGCCTTTAAAACAGTACGAGGCCGCGCGAGCCCAGAACCCGTCAAACGTTGGGGACCGCTTCGCTGGTCATCCGTCCCACGGATACCATCGGAGTAGTCGTTGGAGTAGTTCACGCCAACTTGAAGCAATAGAGCGACAAGAAGCGCCAAGACTGAACGTGCAGGATGAACAGCTCCCAAGGCGAAAGCCGCGGAGGCGCCGACGAAGACTGGAGCTGCAGCAGCAGGAAGGGTGCGCAGCCTGGCACCTTCAATCCAATCGCCCAGGCTTGCCTGTCGCCTATTTTCAGTGCTCATCGGCGCCACTCAGACTCTGTCCCGGTGAGCGATTCAGCGAGTTGACGTGCGGCAATGCGATCGACCTTGCCGGAAGAAAGCTGCGGAATCGAAGAAACGAAGATCACGCGACGCGGTGCCTGTGGGCGACCGATCTGGGAAGAAACGGCCTCGCGAATGCGATGCCCCTGTTCCTCAACAAACTCAGGTGGGGGAGGGAAGGAAGGGACGTCCTCGGGGACAACAAGGCAGGATAACGCCTGTCCCCATTTCTCATCGTCCAAGCCCAGCGCCCACGCGTCCTTGATACCTGCCACGTTCTTCAGGGCATCCTCGACTCGGATCGGCGGAATGTTGAGCCCTCCGGAGATGATCATGTCGTCGGCGCGTCCCAGAACTTTCAAACGCCCACCGGCGTCGATCACGCCAGTATCCCCGCTGATAAACCAACGGGTACCGGCCTCGTCATGGAATGGGGTGTCGCCGACAAGGTAGCGCGTCAGCAAAACGGGGCCGGCGATAGCGATACGGGTGGCGCCCTCCCAATCGAGGGTACGGACCATAACTCCGGGAAGCGGGACTCCGTCATATACGCAGCCGCCGCAGGTTTCGGTCATTCCAAAAGACTCGACGATGGTGAGTCCTGCATCCTCGGCACGTTGGCGCAGCGCGGGATCAAGACGAGTGCCGCCGATCAAGATGGTGTGGAGGCGCGCCAAGGCGCTCACGACTTCGTCGCCGGCGTTCAGGCAATCAACCAATTGGGTGGGGACTAGAGAGAGGTAGCCCGGCAGAGAAGGATCGGAGGTTGCCCCCGCAATCGCGGGAAGCAGATCCTTTGGATTGAAACCATGGGAACAATCGACGATCTGGGGCGAAATTTCGGTCGCGGCAGCGCGCATGAGTACTTGAGCACCCGCGATGTGGTGGGAACTCAGCGCCAAGATCCAGCGCCCCGGTCCTCCTAGAACGGAATGCGTCGCCTTGACCGAGGCCATCAGAGCGTCGATGGAGAGGCCAACTAGCCGCGGTTCGCCAGATGAACCAGAGGAGGCCAAAACCAGATCGATGTTATCGAAAAGAGTGGGGTCGTCGATGCGGTCGGCAAGCTCTGGGTAGAGCTCGGGTGGGAAGGCTTCACGTGGTGTGGTCGCAGCTGTGCGCAAACTCGATGGGGGAACAAGCTCGGGGTCGCGAATAACAACAACGGTGTGCGGCGCGGGGTGATCGGGGTCTGCCTGACGCTCTTCATACAGCTCTGCGAGCTTGTGTAGCGAGGCATGAGCCATTGCTACAGATGCCGGGGAAGTGCCCCCCGGAACGACAAGAAGACGAAGGTCACTCACGTTTATCCCTCCTGGGGTCCGCCTGCTTTAACGGTACCCCCGACCAGTTGGAATAGGGTAACAGGAAACAATCTGGGCTGTCTGAAGATATGCGGGTCACATAGGTGCGTGCAATCTGTGAATTTCAAGCAAAAATGATGTGAAATCAGTAGGATGGAGGGGATGTCTGAACATAAATCTTCACGGTCACGTAAGCCGCTTGTGATCGGCGTAACGCTTGGATGCGTCCTGATTGCTCTGTGTGCGGCTGGGGTTGCCTATGCCCTGCACTATTCTGCGCGCGCGCTGCCCAATGTCAGTGTGGCTGGCCAGTCGGTATCGGGAATGACCCGGGATGAAATCGCGCAGATGGTTGATCAGCGCGCGAAGGCGATGCAGGTCAATGTTGTAGTCGAGGGGCATTCAACACCCCTGACGCTTTCCGATATGGGAATAACCGTTGATCCGCAGGGGAGTGCAGATCAAGCGCTCGCCGCGAATTCGAACCTGTTTAATCGGTTCAAAGCGATTTTTGTTCACAATGACGTACCGGCTGCGATCAGTGTCGATGATCTGAAGATGAAGGATGTATCGAACTCGATCGCATCCTCGCTGGGAACTCCGGTTGTTGACGCTACTGTTCGTCCAGCCGAGGATCAAGAGTCCTTTGTTTCAACCAAGTCTCAGGCTGGGCGTGGCGTTCCCTATGACGCCCTTCGCAATTCCTTGGACGAGGCCGCGCGGATGCTCCGCGGGGGAGAAGTGCAGTTGAGCGCAACTAACCTTCTTCCCGTGGTTGATGATGCGAGTGCGCAGACCATCGCCGAGGCCGCAAATAAGCTTGCGCAGATTCCCGTTGAGATTTCCGACGGTGAAGACACGATCGAGGCCAGCTCGAAGGATCGGGTTGGATGGGTGAAGATTGCTCTGGCCGACGATGGTTCCTTGAAGCAGCCTGCGATTGATGAAGAGCGCGTCCGTGAGTGGGTGCGTTCTCAGGGCGAAGAAACCAATCGTGATCCTGTGAATGGTCGCCACAACGTCAACTCTGCTGGCGATATCGTTCAGACTCCGAAGAAGGCTGTTGATGGCCGAAAGGTCAAGGACCTTGATGCGCTCGCGGCCTCGGTGATTACCTCACTCAAGGACAACAAGAAGTTTGAGGGGAACTTCAGCTACGACGTCACTCCGGCTACCTATGAACGCAAGCTCATTGCTGACGGTGCTGAAAATTTGGTTTATCAGGCCGCTCCGGGTGAGAAGTGGCTTGAGATCAATCTGGGAAACAACTCTGTCACCGCCTATGAGGGCGCCACAGTTGTCCACGGTCCGGTCGCGATTGTCCCCGGTTCACCTGGTCATGAGACTGTCACGGGACTCTACAACGTTTACCTCAAGTATCAGGCCCAGGATATGGGGTGCACTCCAGATTGGCCTTACTGTGCGAAGGGAGTGCCGTGGGTGACCTACTGGACTGGCTCCTACGCGTTCCATGGTGCCCCTTGGCAGGATTCATTCGGCTGGAGTGGACCCGGTGGTTCACACGGCTGCATCAATATGCCAGTTGAAGAGGCGCATTGGGTGTATCAGTGGTCGGAGATTGGCACTCCGGTCATGTCGCACTACTAAATCGCTGGAGTTTTTAGTTTAGAGTCCAGCCTCGGCAAGGAGCGCAGAGACGCTCATGCCAAGCGCTTGTGCAATGCCGCTGAGTGTTGTCATGCGTGGGTTGGAAGCGCGGGTTTCGCCTTTGCGTCCCGAAGCGCGTCCTGATTCCAGTAGTTGAATTTGGTTTTTCGTTACGCCAGAACGGTAGGCCAGGGTTTCTTGTGAGAGTTCGTGCTCCTCACGAAGTCTGCGGAGAGTGAAGCCAAATTCGCGCGCGTTTGAATCGTTCCAAAAAACCACCCACCTATATTGAGAAAAGGGACAAGAAGAGTACACCCTATATAAAAGGCGTATTTTAGTAGGTCTAAAATTGCTCCCTGATCAGCGCTGAGCAGGGGCAATGATGGGTTCTTCAAAGGACTTCGATCTGAGGGCCAATAGTCCAGTGATGTTCTTCCGCAAATGTGGGACAATATGAAGCGACAAATGTTGTCATCAATTAGGAGGCTCCTGTGCCCATCGCAACCCCTGAGGTTTACAACGAAATGCTCAACCGTGCGCGTGACGGAAAGTTCGCGTACCCGGCAATTAACGTGACCTCTTCTCAGACTCTGAGCGCTGCACTGCGCGGTTTCGCCGATGCCGAATCTGACGGCATCATCCAGGTTTCCGTGGGTGGCGCTGAATACTGGTCAGGTTCCACCGTCAAGGACCGTATCGCCGGCTCGTTGGCAATGGCTGCCTACGCCCGTGAGGTCGCAAAGAACTACGACGTCACCATTGCCCTGCACACCGACCACTGCGCAAAGCAGAACCTGGATTCCTGGACCGAGCAGCTCATGCACATGGAGGCCGAGGAAGTTAAGGCTGGTCGTCTTCCCTGGTTCCAGTCCCACATGTGGGATGGCTCCGCCATTCCGTTGGATGAGAACCTTGAGATTGCAAAGCGCCTGCTGCAGCTTGCCGTTGACTCTCACACCGTCCTTGAGATCGAGGTCGGCGCTGTGGGTGGCGAAGAAGACGGTGTCGTTGGCGAAATCAACGAGAAGCTGTACACCTCGACCGCAGATGCCATCAAGACCGTTGAGGCCCTGGGCCTTGGCGAAAAGGGCCGTTACATCACCGCTCTGACCTTCGGTAACGTGCACGGTGCGTACAAGCCCGGTCACGTCAAGCTGCGTCCTGAGCTCCTGGGCACCATCCAGGAAGAGGTTGCTGCTCACTACGGTCTGGATCACCGCCCCTTCGACCTGGTCATGCACGGCGGCTCCGGCTCCACCGACGAAGAGATCGCACTGGCAGTTGCCAACGGCGTCATCAAGATGAACGTTGACACCGACACCCAGTACGCCTTCACCCGCCCCGTGGTCAACTGGATGATGACCAACTACGAGGGTGTCCTCAAGATCGACGGCGAGGTCGGCAACAAGAAGAAGTATGATCCTCGCGCTTGGGGTAAGGAAGCTGAAGCCGGTATGGCTGCACGCGTTGTTGAGGCTGCTGAGCGTCTGGGCTCGGTCGGCACCAAGATGCGCTGATCGCTTCTGAAACTGCTTCATTAGCACTGAAAGGTGAGGGTACCCAAATGGGTGCCCTCACCTTTTCTGTTGTGATGTGCCTATCGATCGGAAGGACAGGCTAAACTTGTAGCTAGTCGAAGGACGATTCTCAGGGTCTTCGGAAGGATGACAATGATGACTGATACGACATGGACCCGCGTTGAGGGAATGATGATTGCCTCCCAGCTTGATCCCGATCAAGTTGCGCAGGTGCTCCGTGAAAGTTCCGTTTTGGCCCAATTAGAGTGGTTTGAGGCAACTCCTCAGCTTCTGGGCCTCAATATTGCGGTTGAGAACGGACGAGTCGCGACCCTTGCTGAAGGTGCTCAGGATGCGCAAGCGGGAATTACGGTCAGCGAGCTTGCTTCTCAGTTAGCGTCGCACTTCAAAGCAGAGGTGCGTCTGGGCGGAGAACATATCGATGCTCTTCCTCAGGGTGATAGCCCTCTGGCAGATTTCCTTCCCGAAGAGGTCGAAGAGTCAGAGTCGGGCGTTCGCGTCGTAGAAATTGGTCGTACCCCCGCATCTTCGGTTCCTCTCTTGGCTGCACTTGAGGGCGTCGATGTCGCAGATGTCGAGCTAGACAACGGGTATCGCGCACTGTTGGCTGAAATTCCCGAAGACAAGTCAGGATGGAACTTCGGTGATCTTCCGCTGGTTTCCTTGGCGATGACCGATGGTGATTTGCATCTGTACTTGGTGACCGATGACCATCTCGAGCATGTGCTGACCCATAACTGGGGGATGACAACGCGTATCGTGACCGGTTCCGCTTCTCCTGAGTCCGTAGATCCTTCGGTCGTCGATTTGGTGGGAGACCGCCCTGCCCTGCGTGAAATCGCGGCACACGTCCCGGGCGCTGATGTTGAGGCATTGCTGGCCGCTCAGGACCTTAACGGAGTTCATGCAATTACTGCCGTCGTGAAGGCTCTTGCGCTGCCTCACGGCGTTGCAGAGTTCCTCCAGGGTTCGATTGAAGCCGGGGATGTTGAAGGCGCAGTTCTCCACAATGCGCGCGGCATCTCGAACGCCATCGGTCGTAGCGTTGACATCATGATGACCGGGAACAAGGAAGAAGATCCCAGCGCTATTCAGAAGGCCTACATGGCGGTTGTCTCTGACCGTCCGTGGATTCTTTCAGCTCTCGCTTCTATCGAGGCGGCGGCCGGTGCGGCGTTGTTGGTTTCTGCGGTGAAGGCTACGAAGCCGCGTTCGGGATGGAAGATCTTCTCGGGTGTTTTCGGAGGTGCTCTTCTGGTGGATGCCTTCGCTGAACTTGCCTTGGCGCGCGTGATGCGTGCGAAGTTTGGACGCCGCTAAGGTCATTTGAAACGACACAAGCGCTGGGCTGCATCGTCAGCCCAGCGCTTCTTTATCGCCTTGTTGTGTGGGCGCAGTATCTGCTTGGGCACCATGAAAGAGCGTGCAGAGCTCTTATGAATACAAAAACTGGCACCTACCAAGTGATAGGTGCCAGCGAAAATGAAAGAGAGTGTTTCACTTACCCTTGTGGAAGGTCGCCAGTGCGCCGGCACCGGCAGTGACGAGCAGTGCAGCAACCGCAACCGCGCTATTGGCTTCGACGTCACTCATCAAGCCGCCACGGCGACCGTTCGCGTTGAAACCATAGCTGGAATCAGCCAGCTGTGAGTTGTCTTGGTTCTCTGCGGGAGCCTGCGAAACAACAGGGGTGGCATCGCTGTTCGAGTGAGTGGGGGCGGCAGCTGCGGCATTATTGCGTTGGGCCGCAGCGTTTGCGTTCTGCTGTTGGCGAGCAGCTGCCTGAGCCTGTCGAGCAGCAGCACTGCGACGCGCTGCTTCCTGTGCGGTCGGACGGTTCGGTGAACCGGGAGCGAAGACTTGTACTCGACGAGCCGGGGCAGGCGCAGGACGAGCCTCGTTTTGCCTGGGCCGAGGCTGAACATTCGACTGGCTTTGGTTGATATGCCGGGTCGGAGTTGCTGTCGGTAGGGGCTTTGCCGTCGCAGAACGCGTCTGATCATCACTTGAAGGCGTGGTAGCCGTAGGAGTGGGGGACGGAGTCGCTGAGGGCGTTGCCGTCGGTGTGGGAGTTGCGCTTGCGCAGGCAATCTTCCCTGTTAGCTCAAGATCGGTCTGCTTTGATTTGTCCGCACCCAAGCGTTTCCAGCTGAAACGAGTAGTTGTCTCATTGATGGCATCGGGGGTGCACTGAGCGATTGTTTGGCGAAGCTGAGCGGTAATCGTGATCGTGGAGCCCTTTGGCATGTTGATCACGGAATGGAAGGGCGAGAACTCGGGCTTGTCCTGAGTGAGAGTAACCGATTCTGCATACCCATCGGCGCGCTCGGGGCAGGTTGCTCCGCCCTTAACGGAGCACTGGAGGCTCCAAATGACCGTACTACTACCGGGGACCTTGCTGGAGAAAACGCCCTCGATCTCGATGTCCTTCGCATCCTTGCCGACATTGGTCAGCTCGAATGTCATGGTACGAATTTGTCCGTTTTGGACCAGGATCTCAGGGGTTGCAAGCGAAGAATCGATGGCGGGAATACCCTTTTCTTGCAACTCATCGAGAGTCTTAACATCCTGCTCATCGCCTTGCAATTGAGCAATTGAGGTGGCGTTGGCGGAAGGTGTTGCGTTGCTCTCAACCCACACCGCACCTTCGTGACCCTTTAGGTCATTCAAAGAAGGCGTATCGTCGCTGGATGCGGGCTTGGGTTCAAGTTGATCGAAGCTCGCCGCGGGAGTCTGATTGGACAGTGTCGTTTCAGGTGCGAATTCAGCACCTTCAACAATGACCTCTGCCTTTTCATAAGGAGTGCGGACAAATTTCTTTGCCAGCGGGGAACCGCTTTCAAGAACTAGGCGGTCAGGAGTTGACTGAAGATCCTTGATACTGAGGGTTGGATCTGCGCTGGGAGCTTCAGCCGTAGCGTGTACATCTAGGCTGCCACCGACGTCGTCCAGGTGATCAAGGGGATCAGTGGAAACGGTCGTAACGGGCGCCGTGTCTGGATGTGCAGATGCGGAAGACCAGGGCAGAGCCAAGAGCGTAAAAGACCCGCCAATCGCGGCAGTTGTGAGAAGAATTAGGGCGCGCGAAACCTTGGAGCCCTGTCGATACGACAGCGCCCTTTGGGAGCTTAGCGATCCTAAGCGAATTCTCACATAGGCCCTTTCTTTGAAAGCAATTCGTGTGATGGGAGCACGTATTGCTGGAGAGTTCCTGCAGTTGATGGCACTTATAGTTTATAGGTTTTGTCAAGCTAATGGGATACAGAAGTGTATCTTATGGGCACTTTTCCCTGATATTTCCGCAGAAATGTCATACAAAGTAACTATGGCTTGAGCTGTGACAAAGCTGATCGGCTCCTGAAAGCCAAATTATTATTCAGAAATAATAAGGGAAGGAAGACCAATCTGGCGAGCGGTGTTCAATGAAGGCATCGCGACCTTCCTGAGCCTCATCCGTCATGTAAGCCATGCGCGTCGCCTCACCGGCAAAGACCTGCTGTCCGGCCAAACCATCATCGGCCAAGTTGAAAGCAAATTTCAGCATACGGATAGCCTGTGGAGACTTCGTTGCAATGATCCGAGCCCACTCCAACGCGGTTTCCTCTAGCTGAGCATGGGGAACTGCCTCGTTAATGACGCCCCAGCGCTCCGCGGTATCGGCGTCATAGCGCCTGGCAAGGAAGAAAATCTCACGTGCACGCTTATCGCCCGCTTGGCGCGCGAGCAGCGCAGAGCCATAACCGGCATCAAAAGAACCAACATTCGCATCGGTCTGCATGAATGCGGCATGCTCACGAGAAGCAATCGAGAGATCGCACACAACATTTAAGCTGTGGCCGCCGCCAGCCGCCCAACCGGGAACCGCTGCAATAACGACCTTCGGCATGGTGCGGATCAGGCGCTGGACCTCCAAAATATGGAGGCGTCCCGCGCGTGTGGGGTCAATTTGCTCGCGTCGCTGTTCCACTCCCGCCGAGGCCTCGCTACCCTCAAGTTCGTAGTGGTAGCCGTCTTTTCCTCGGATCCTCTGGTCGCCACCCGAACAGAAGGAATAACCACCGTCGCGAGGGGATGGCCCGTTTCCCGTCAAAATAACCGCAGCGACATCGCTGGTCATTCGCGCGTGGTCCAGGCAGCGATAGAGCTCATCAACGGTATGTGGACGGAACGCATTGCGAATTTCTGGACGATCAAAAGCAATACGGACCACGGGCAGGTCCGCGCCCTTCTCGGCTCCGTCGCCGGGGCCTCGGGAAATCCCGCGGTGGTAGGTCATATCGGTTAGCTCGAAACCTTCAACCTCACGCCATCGCGAAGGATCAAAGGTATCGGAAACGAAATTCAGTGCGCTCATAGTCCCAACAATAGCGGCCGATGACCACTTGTTGCCCAGAGGGCTAGGATAGGGATGTTCATACAGTTGATGACTAAGCAAAGGAGCTCATCGATGTCCTCCTCTCTGTCCACGATTCCCGGACTTCTTCCACTTCCGGTCTTCATTGAAGAGGCCGATGCGCATCCCGAAGAAGCCACTTGGGCAGAAATTAGCCCCTCTGTTGTACTGAAGACTCCTGAGGAATTTTCGGCGGCAATTGCACCCCTAGCAATCCCCGAGGAATGGCAGTTCGCAGAGGCCTACATCTTGACTATTTCCGCTGGAAGCGCGCAGGTAACTGCTGCTAGCGAATTAGGGCTGTCTCGAGGCCTGCGTCGCCTCAACACATTGGCCATCGCGAATCACAGCCGGGCTCCCATTGCAGTGAAGATCATCGACTACCCCGCTTATAGGCACCGCGGCTTGCATATCGATGTTGCCCGCCATTTCTTCGCCGTTCCCACAATCCTTCGCGTTATGGATGCGATGAGCGAAGTGGGTTTGAATATCTTGCACCTGCACCTGAGTGATGATCAGGGATGGCGCATTGAAATCCCGCAATTCCCCGAACTCATTGAACGCTCATCCGATTGCGCAGTCGGCGGAGAAGAAGGCGGGTACTACACTCTTGATGACTATCAGACCCTGGTCGAGGGAGCGCGCTCGCGGATGATTGCGATCATCCCCGAAATTGATATCCCCGGACACGTCAATGCTGCGCTCCATGCGATTGAAGGACTCAACCCCGATGGGGTCTGTCCGCCCCTTTACGAAGGAACTGAAGTCGGCTTCTCGACCCTCTCAACCAAGGCGCCTGCAACCCAGGCCTTCCTCGAGGCCGTCGTCGAGACCCTTGCTCCCTTCTCTCCGGCCGGTATCCACATCGGTGGCGATGAATCCTTCTCAACAGCCGAAGGCGATTACCCAGCGATTGTTGGAAGCCAAATTGAGCGTATTCATGCCCGTGGGACGCGCACTGTGGCGTGGGAAGAAGCTGCGGATCTGCTTGGGGATGGCGATCTTGTTCAGGTGTGGCATGACGATCTTGAAGGGGACTCGATCGCTCGTGCTGTCGGACGCGGAGTGAAAGCGATCATGTCGCCCGGTCCGAAGGCCTACTTCGATATGAAGGAATACCCAGAGCAGAAGCTCGGCATCACCTGGGCCGGAATCCTTCCTTTGAAGAAAGCCTGGGATTGGGATCCCGAGAGCATCTGTGAGGGTGTGGACCGCACGGGGATTGAAGGCGTCGAGGCCTGCTTGTGGAGTGAAACCTTGCGCCGAGAGAAGGACGTGTGGGAGATGCTGCTTCCACGCCTTGCGGCTCTTGCAGAAGTTGCCTGGGCGGGAGGCCCTCGCGGAAGCTGGGAAGACTTCCAAGAACGTTTGGCGGGCCTCGAAGGCCTGTGGCGAGGCCGAGGCTGGTACGTCAAATAAATAGAACGCAAATGAAAAGCCCTCCCACGCGGAAGCGGGGGAGGGCTGCGTGCTACCTCATCGCATCAAAACAAACTAGGCAGCGAATGGAGTTTGTTGAGCATTAAGCCTGGGCGTAGAGGCGCATCAGGCGTTCAACTTCTTCCTGGACCAAATGAGTTGCGGGGCCGACATACTTTCGCGGATCAACAATCTTCGGGTTTTCATCAAGAATCTGACGAACGCCCTGAGTGAAGACGACATTCAAGTGTGTCGATACGTTGATCTTGGTCATTCCGGCTTGAATTGCCGCGACCATGCCCTCGTCGGGAACGCCGGAAGAGCCGTGCAAAACCAGCGGGACAGGGACGAGTTCATGGATTGCAGCAATCAGCTGATTGTCCAAAACCGCCTCGCGAGTTGCCATCGCGTGAGAAGAACCCACAGCAACGGCAAGCAGATCAACGCCGGTATCTGCGACAAACTGGGCCGCATCCTCGGGATTGGTACGTGCCGAGGGGTCGTGGACACCGTTCTTTCCGCCAACTTCACCCAGTTCGGCCTCGACGCTGACACCGTGCTCGTGAGCGAAAGCGGTGATCTCAGCGGTAGTCTCACGGTTTTGTGCATCTGGAAGCTTTGAACCGTCGTACATGATCGAGGTAAAACCGAGCTCGACGGCCTCACGGCACAAATCGGTGGATTCAGCGTGATCAAGGTGAACAGAAACGGGAACGGTGGAGGCCGCGGCAAGCTCGATAAGCGCGCGCCCCAGGGGACGTAGACGGCCACCGTGGTACTTCACAGCGTTTTGGGACAGCTGAAGGACCAAGGGTAAACCGGTGTTTTCGGCGGCATCAACGAATGCTTCGGCGTGATCAAGGAGGACCACGTTAAAAGCCGCAAGACCAACCTTGCGGGCGGCGCAATCGCGTGCAAGTACAGCGGTGTCAGCAAGCATAGCGACCTACTTTCTTGACAAATTAGGACAGGCGAACAGGAGAAATACGGGAAAGAAGCTCCTCGCGGAGGGGAAGATCGATCTCCCCTGCGACGGGCATGGTCACTGCGGCCGCAGAGGTTGCGACGGCCTCGGCAATGGCAGTAGGAATCTCTGACTCAAAGTCATTCCCAGCCTGAGCAAGCGAGCGTGCAAGGGATGCAACGCAGGCATCGCCGGCGCCGGTGGGATTGCCCTGAAGGACAACTCCGGCCTCGGCGTGCCAATGGCTTTCGCGAGAAAAGAGGTCCATGCCCTCTTCACCTCGCGATACACACACCCAGCTCGGTCCCTGCTCGATAAGGGCACGCGCGCCCTCTTCGATGGAGGACGCACCCGTAGCTTCAAGGAGCTCCAAGTGATTGGGCTTGAGGACATTGGCCCATGCTGCGCACTCAACCAAGGAAGGCCCTGAGGTATCCAGAATGATGCGGCAACCGATCTGACGGACACGGCGCAACACCGGCTCGAGAACCTCAAAAGTGCTACTTCCGGGAAGAGAACCCGAAACGACCAAGAGGTCATCGCCGTTCAGGCGGCTTCCCAAAAGATCAGCCATCTGCTTCCAGGAATCAGGATCTAGAGCATGACCGGACTCGTTGTATACCGTGGCGGTGTCATCAATCATGGCGATAGATCGTCGCGTTTGGAAGGGAACCTCAACCCACTCTGGTGTCACCAGAGAAGTCATTTCCTCCATCAGCGAGGCGATCACACTGCCGGTTGCGCCCCCCAAGAAACCTGTTGCATGGCTGGGGACTCCGAGCTGATCCAAGACGCGAGAGACATTCAGTCCCTTTCCCCCCGGACGCTGGGAATACTCCGTGATGCGGTGAACCTGACCGCGGGTTTGATCAGGAGCCTGCCACGTAATATCCAGAGCCGGATTGGGAGTGAAGGTCCAGATCATGATTCAACCTCGATTCCATGGCTCTGGAATGCCAAAGCTGCGGCACCCAGCGCCTGAGACGAGGAACCCAAAGCAGCGGAGAGCAGCGCAGGCGCGGGCATGACCGTGCACCCCGATTCCAAGCCCTTACGAAGGGGATCGTAAACCAGCGAGCCACCTTTACAGAGGCCACCTCCCAGAACGACGGGAAGTGAACCAACCTGGTGGCACACCGTTGCAAGAATCCCGCCCAGTAGACTCATCGAGGTCTCAAGGATCTCGCGTGCCTTTCGAGCGTTCTGGCTGGATGAAAGGGCAAGTTCCTCAACTTCGCGGGCGCCGGATCCTTCGGGGACGATTCCGGCCTCGATTGCCCGACGTGCAATACCGCTGGCCGAGGCAACCTGCTCCACTGGAACAACCTCATAGGGACGATCGGGGTGCGGAACGGGAACCTGACCGATCTCACCCGCCCACGGCGGTGCCGGGGCGAGGCGCGAATTGATCACAACGCCCGAGGCGATCCCGGTCCCTACTGCCACATATAGGCAGGAGGGGCGGCAAACGCCCCACAGGGCCTCGGCAAGGGCGCCCGAACGGACGTCGTGTCCCAGGGGAACGAAAGAACCCAGAGCATCGGAAAGCTTCTCGCTTAAAGGAGCGTCTTTCCAGCCCAGATTGGCGGAGAAAATGCCAATTCCATGTTCTTCGTCAATAATTCCAGGAACGCACACGCCGACGGGCGCATCGACCGAAGCCTCGCGAAGAGTTCGGGCCAGACGCACGACCGCAGAAACGACATCATCAGCGCCGGTCTGGGGGGTGGCGACGGCCTCGGAAGAGGTAATCACAGTGCCGCGGGTGTCAGCGAGCACCCCCTTGATGGTGGTGCCGCCGACATCGATCCCGATAGCGAGCTTCTGGTCCGAGTTGCTCACTTGAGGATCACCGAGCGGGTCAGGTGGCGCGGGGTATCGGGGTTGAGACCGCGAGCCTCAGCGCGGGCAACGGCGAGGCGCTGTGCGACGACGAGGTGAGCCATGGGGTCACCGTCGAAAGTCACCAATTCGGCGCCAGTTGCGGCAACCTGATCGGCCATGCCCTCGGGAACCGGGCCGAAAACCCAGGTCAGGCGGCCGGGCTGAGCGATAGAGATCGGGCCGTGGCGGTATTCCATTGCAGGGTAGACCTCAGTCCACGACTGGGATGCTTCACGCAGCTTCAGGCCAGCTTCGTTAGCCAGACCAATGGTCCATGCGGTGCCCAGGAAGGTGATCTGGTCGGCATCAACCCAACGCTGGGGGATTTCGAGCTCGAGGGCGCGCTGTGCGTCATCCGCGGCTGCAGCGATATCGTCGCCCAAGCTGTGACGGAAGTATGCAAGAGCAGTGGTTGCAAAACGGGTCTGGACAACGGATTCTTCATCGGCGAAGTCCAGAACAACCTCAACATCTGCGTAGGGGGTTGCGGGACCATTGCCCACAGCGGTGATCAAGACGTTGGGGATGCCGCGATCCTTCAGGCCGTGCAGGATGTCAATAATTTCAGTTGTCGTGCCCGAACGGGAAAGGCACACGACGCGGTCGTAGTGGCGATCCCAGGGGAATTCGGTGGCGGTGAAGGCATCAGAGAGACCCTTGCCCTGGCGCTCGCGGGCAACGGTGTATGCCTGCGCGATAAACCATGATGTTCCACACCCGATGACGGCAATTGCCTCACCATCTTTGGGAAGTGCATCAGTGGGAACGTCAAGAACTCGACGCCACAGCTCAGGTTGGCTGTTAATTTCTTCAGAAGTAAGGGACATCGGTGTCTCCATTGTTATCGGGAATGCATCACCACCTCGGTGTGCTTGTACTATCGTACCAAGAAGGAAATAACTTAGGACTAGCTGGATAAGTGCCCGAAGTTGTCTACCTCTTTGCAATGACGCTGAAATCAACACATCGGAGTGACAATGACTGACAAATCGACCAAGCCAGGTCGTCTCACCCTTCCCATTGAGCGTGGAATCGATGCCGAAGTGCGCGCTCTTGTTGAACGCCTTGGTGCGGACGCAGTGCGAAATTCCGATGGAACAGAACTGCCTGAGTGGGTCGACCGAGCATTTGCCAAGGTGTACTCCACGTATTTCCCTGCACGTGGTGATGAAGATTGGGCCGATCAGAGCGAGGGCGAGCGCATCCACCAATACCTTTCCTCAAACCCTCATACGGCGCCAGAAAGCGGGCCTTTGAGTATCAATGTCATGGAGGGATGGTTCCAGGCACAATTCCGTCCCGATACTCAATGCGACACCTCCCGCTGGTGGCAGGTGATTGATCGGACCAGCGGGCAGGCTCTGGATCCTTCGGAGTGGAGCGTTCAAGAGGTTGAACCCTCACCCGTCGTTGATCCCGTGCCGATCGTTGGAGAGCTACCGCCTACCGCGTCGGGCGCGGTGGTGACAATTCACAAGCCCATTCCCTTCCACGTGTACACCGTGAACTTCTTTGCCGTGCAGATGTGGGATTCCACCCAGATGTACAACTATCTGACGAACGACTGGGCGCTTGAGGAAGGCCGCGTGAAGGAGCGCCCCTTCGATGTGGCATTCCCGCGGACCTGGGAGCACGTCAAGGATGCCTTGGCCGCATGGCTGAAATCGAACCCTCAAGTGGACGTGGTTCGTTTTACGACCTTCTTCTACCACTTCACCTTGGCCTTTGATTCCCGAGGCCGCGAACGCTACGTTGACTGGTTTGGATACTCGGCCTCGGTGTCGATCCCGGCGATGGAAGAGTTCGAAAAGGAATACGGCTATGCGCTGACTCCCGAGGACTTTGTGGATGGCGGCTGGTACAACTGCCCCTTCCGTACACCCACTCCGGTCTTCAGAGACTGGATCGATTTCACCTCCAAGCGAGTTGCCCAAAAGGCGGGAGAACTGGTTCGCAAGGTCCACGAGGAGGGTCGCGAGGCCATGATGTTCCTCGGCGATAACTGGATCGGTATGGAACCCTACGGACCCTACTTCCCTTCGATCAAGATGGATGCGGTTGTTGGATCCGTCGGTTCGGCAGCAACCTGCCGCATGATCTCCGATATTCCCGGTGTGCGCTACACCGAGGGGCGCTTCCTTCCCTACTTCTTCCCAGATGTCTTCCGTGAGGGTGGAGATCCCCTGGGTGAAGCCAACGAATCGTGGCGCACCGCTCGTCGTGCAATCGTCCGTAGTCCCTTGGATCGTATGGGCTATGGCGGCTACCTTTCCTTGGCTTTGCAATTCCCGGAATTTATTGACCGCGTGGAGGAAATCCTTGCAGAATTCCGTTCCCTTCACGAGGCCACGGGTGGGGAAAAGCCCGCGTGTGCACCCGTACGCGTTGCCGTTTTGAATGCATGGGGAAAGCTGCGTACCTGGCAGACCCATATGGTTGCCCATGCCCTGTGGTACAAGCAGATTCATACCTACTTGGGGGTTATCGAAGCCCTTGCAGGACTTCCTTTTGACGTGCGTTTCATGTCTTTCGATGAGGTCATCAATGGGGGAGATTCCTCTTTGGGGGATGTTGACGTGGTCATCAACGCCGGCGCCGCGAATACTGCCTTCTCCGGAGGGGAAGTGTGGGAGGACCTACGACTGCAAGACACTCTGCGTCGCTTTGTTGCCCGCGGTGGAGGTTTCATTGGGGTTGGCCAGCCCACGGCCTCGTTGGGAACTCAAGGACAAGCGGATAGAGGCGGCATCTGCCGCGGAAGCATTTTTGCGCTCGCGGATGTCTTGGGTGTGGATCAAGAAATCTCGTGGTCGCTGTCCAAGGATCGCTATGACGAGGTTGTGCCAGAGCATTTCATTACTGCTGACCTTGATGGGGACTATGTTTTCGGTGAAGATCCAGGAGATGTCGTAGTTACGGATCCTGACACTTCTGTGCTTGTCATGGAGCGGGGGAGTGTACGAGCCTCGGCGCATGATTTCTGCTCGGGTAGAGGTGTATACCTTGCTGGACTGACCTGGTCGACTGCCAATAGCAGGCTTTTGCACCGCGCAATTATGTGGGCGGCGCACCGAGAAGATCAATGGGATTGTGTCCTTGCGTCATCCAATCCTGACGTTGAGGTCGCTTGGTATCCCAAGTCGCAACTTGCCTTTATTTACAATGATTCTGATGCTCCATCTTCGAGCATCATCACTGGTTTTGGCCTGGAATGCACCGTGGATCTGGCTCCCGGAGAAGGGCGTTGGACCCAGTGGAAGAAGGAAGATTAAGGCTAGTTATCAAATCGTGACCAAATAGTTGCATTCTCACAGGTCAAAATGTCATCAGACATCTTCTCTGTGAGATAGCATAAAAGAGCAAAGAATAAAGCTGACAAAAGGTGTCAACTTTGTAAACATCCCACAACGGAGAGGGAATAACATGCACATGTCACGCCGCTCCATGAGCGTTGTTGCGCTCATGTCAGTTGCTGCGATGGGTCTGACTGCGTGCTCGGGTTCGGGCGCGAAGACTGACAGCACCGCAAGCTCTTCGGCATCTGCCGATAAGGGCGCAACCATCACATACCTGCACCGTCTGCCCGACGGTGAGGGAATGACCAAGATCTCGGCTCTCGCTGAGCAGTGGAACAAGGAGCACCCTGATACTCAGGTTCAGGCGGTCAAGTTCGATGGCAAGGCCAACGAAATGATCAAGAAGCTCGAGACCGACGTCAAGGCCGGTTCCGGACCTTGCTTGGCACAGCTGGGCTATGCAGAAATCCCCGAGATGTTCACCAAGGGCCTGCTGGAAGACGTTACCCAGTACGCCAACGAGTACAAGGCCAACTACTCCGCTGGCGCCTTCTCGCAGGTTGGCGTGGGTGGAAAGTACTACGGCCTGCCCCAGGACACCGGCCCGCTTGTTTACTACTACAACAAGGCTGAGTTCGAGAAGCTGGGAATCAAGGTTCCCACCAACCTCGAAGAGTTCAAGGCCGCTGCCAAGACCGCAGCAGCTCAGGGCAAGTACATCTCTGCTTTCGAGGCTGACGAGTCGCGCTACAGCCTGTCCGCTCAGGCAGCTGCAGCAGGCGGTGTTTGGTACAAGGCTGAAAACGATAAGTGGACCGTCAACATCGACGACGCGTCCGCCAAGACCGTGGCAGACTTCTGGCAGTCGATGCTCGATGACAAGACCACTCTCGTCGTCGAGCGCTGGGGAGACTCCTTCACTAAGGCTCTGACCGACAAGACCCTGATCGGCACCATCGGTGCCGCATGGGAAGCACCGCTCATCTCCGGTGATCTGGAGAAGACCGACAACAAGGGTGAATGGGCAGTTGCTCAGCTCCCCGACTTCGGCAAGGGCGCGCTGACCGGCCCCGACGGCGGTTCCGGCGTTGCAGTCATGAAGGGCTGCTCGAACCCCAAGGGTGCCATGGAGTTCAACAACTGGCTGAACACCCAGGTTGACGCTCTGGTCTCCCAGGGCCTGGTCGTTGCAACCACGACCGGCACCATGAAGACCCCGGATTCGGTCAAGGAATTCTACGGTGGACAGGATGTCTTCGCTGAACTGTCGAAGGCAAACGCCAACCTGGCCCCCGACTTCCCCTACATCCCCTTCTTCTCGACCCTCGGCGATCCCATGGCCAAGGCTGCAACCGCAGCTGGTGATGGCTCCGGCAAGGTGATCGACATCTTCAAGGCTGCTCAGACGCAGTCCGTGAAGGCGCTCAAGGACGGAAACCTTCCCGTCGCTGAGTAAGCGCTAATCGCGGAGGGGGTGTGGTTTCTCCGCTGAGGAACCACCCCCCCCTACCGTGTTTAAAGTCCACAATCTGCCAGCAATCGAGGGTGATTGATACATGCAGTCAGACATTCAAAACCGGCGTATCAGAGAGCGGCACGATGCGCGTACCGGATGGGCCTTCATGGCCCCATTCTTCATTATGTTCCTCTTGGTTTTTGCCGTTCCGATTTGTGTGGCAATCTACCAGTCCTTCTTCCGTCAGGTCGCAAGTGGCGGAGGCCTGTACGGCGGCGGCGAACTTAAAAATCAATTCGTCGGCCTCGAAAACTTCACCATGGTGATCACGTCCGGACAATTCTGGTCCGGCATGGGGCGAGTCGTTGTTTACGCGGCCTTCCAGATCCCGATCATGATCATCTCGGCTCTTGTTCTGGCTCTTGTTTTGGACTCATTCCTGATCCGTCGCGTTGGTTTCTTCCGACTGAGCTACTTCATGCCTTTTGCAATCCCCGGCATTGTTGCCGCAATGGTCTGGCTCTACATCTACACCCCTGAGCTTTCTCCGATCGTTAAGTTCTTTGATTCCCTTGGAATCCACATTGACTTCATGGCCGCAGGTGCCCCAATCCTCGCCTCGATGGCAAATATGACGACGTGGACCTACACCGGTTACAACATGCTGATCTTCCTAGCTGCGCTGCAAGCAGTGCCCCATGAGCTGTACGAGGCCGCACGTCTCGACGGCGCTTCCTCGTGGCAGATTGTGCGCCAAATTAAGATCCCCATGGTCTCCGGAGCTGCTCTCCTGGCAGTCTTGCTCTCCATCATCGGCACAATTCAGCTCTTCAATGAACCCGCAGTTATGCAGTCTGCAAATGGGTGGATGGGCAATGCCTACACGCCGATGATGATGGCCTACAACACCATGTTCGGAACTATCTCGCCCGGTGGCGATGGCCCGGCCTCGGCAATCTCAATCGTGATGGCACTGGTTGCTGGCGGACTTGCCGTGATCTACGCGCTCTTGCAAAGGAAGACTCTGCGATGACAACTCCCACTCGCACACTGCCTGACGGACGCGAATACCGCGTTTCGATTGAAGGAATGCCCCCGCGCACCCTTGCTCCCAAGAAACTTGCTCGGATCGCCACCATCGTTGCGCTGACGATCACCATGCTTTACTTCATCCTGCCGATCATCTGGGTGATGTTCTCGGCAACGAAGTCGAATGCCGATCTTGTTTCCACCAACGGCTTCTGGTTTGGTCACTTTGAGCTGGCGGACAACTATACGAAGCTTATGGGCTGGACTCAAGGCCTCTTCTGGCGCTGGGTGCTCAACTCCCTCTTCTACTCAACGACTGCTGGCGTCATCGGAACCCTGATCTCGGTTGCCGCAGGATACGCGATGGCAAAGTTTGTTTTCCCTGGACGTAATGTCTCCATGGCCATGATCATGGCAGGCCTGCTCATGCCGGTCGCCCTGCTCACGATTCCCCTGTACGTGGTCTTCCATAACTTGGGTCTGACCGATACGGTCTGGGCAATCCTGATCCCCAGCTGCGTGTCTCCCTTCGGTGTGTTCCTTGGCCGGGTCTATGCGGATTCTTCGGTTCCGACAGAGCTCATCGAGGCCGCGCGCATCGATGGGGCCTCAGAAGCTCGAGTCTTTTTCACGATTGTCTTGCGTCTACTGGCGCCGGCAATGGTGACGATCTTCCTCTTCATCTTCGTGGCAACCTGGAACAACTTCCTCTTGCCCTTGATGATGGTATCCACTGCCGAACTCAAGCCCGTCACTCTGGGCTTGTACGGAATGATGAGTTACTTTACTCCTCAAAAGGGCGCAGTCATGCTGGGCGCGCTCTTGGGTGTTTTGCCACTCATCGTGCTATTCCTTGGTTTGCAGAAGTACTGGCAATCGGGCCTGGCTGCCGGTTCTGTGAAGGGATAGTCAGTCCCGCTGTCGAGCCACCACGAGGTGCTGGGAAGGATAGGTTAATGGATACGATTGCCTACGGCGGCGATTGGAACCCTGAACAGTGGGACCGCGACACCAACCTGCGCGACATCGAACGCATGGTCGAGGCCGGAGTCAATCTGATATCTCTAGGAATCTTTTCCTGGGCATCTCTTGAACCCGAAGAAGGTCACTACGACTTAGATTGGCTAGCAGACCTCATTGATCAGCTCCACAGCGCTGGAATTGGCGTGGATCTGGCCAATGGGACCGCTTCCCCTCCGGTGTGGATGGCTCAGCGCTACCCCCAAACCCTTCCCGTTGATTCTCGAGGCGTGCGTTTAGGATTCGGCTCGCGCCAGCAGTACAACCCCTCAAGCGAGCTTTTTTGCCGCAAAGCTTGCGAGTTGACCGAGGCCATGGCGCGCCGTTTTGGCGACCATCCCGGCGTCGTCATGTGGCATATTTCGAACGAATACGCCTGTCACACGGCAGAGAGCTTCGATGATGAGTCCGCTGCGGCATTTCGACGCTGGCTCGTGGAGAAATACGGGGATCTTCAGGCGATCAATCGGGCCTGGGGAACTGCATTTTGGTCCCAAACCTATAGGGATATCCAAGAAATTCAGCCTCCCCGTGCAATGCCCACCTTCTACAACCCCGGGCACATGCTGGATTGGCGTCGCTTTAGTGACTACGCTCTGCGTTCCCAGATGGAACGTGAACGAGAAGTGATTCGTCGCTATTCGGACCGACCAATCACGACGAATTTTATGGGGACCTTCCCGCTTCTCGACTACCGCAAGTGGGCACCACTGTGTGACATCATCGCTGATGATTCCTACCCGGACCCCGCAGATCCTCAGGCTGCACACGACATCGCATGGCAGGGTGACGTCATGCGCGGCCTCGGCGATGGTGCTCCCTGGCTGCTGATGGAACAGAGCCCCGGCGCGGTGCAGTGGCGACCCCAAAACTCTCCCAAGCGCCCCGGACAGTTCCTTTTGTGGACCATTGCAAGGCTCGCTCACGGAGCGGATGGAATCCTCCAATTCCAATGGCGCCAATCCGCCAAGGGGTCGGAAACCTTCCATGCTGGGATGCTGCCCCACTCTGGCGAAGATTCGCCGATCTGGACGGATGTTGTGAGCACCGGTCAAGCTCTAAAGTTTTTGGCGCCTATTACGGGGACTCGCATGAGTGCCCGCGCTGCAGTTGTCATTGACTGGGAGAGCGAGTGGGCACGCCACTATGCGATCGGTCCGATTAGTTCTGAAAATCCCACAGATTCGTGGGGGAACTTCGCGCCCGCTAAGTCCTGGCACCAAAGTCTGTGGGAAGCAGGAATCGCTACTGATGTTGTGGGCGTCGACAATGATTTCAGCTCTTACGATCTCATCATCGTTCCCGCGCTTTTCATTGACTACCCGCAGATGACTCGGGCTTTGCATGCGGCAGCTGAACGCGGAGCACACATTGTCATTACCGCGCCCAGTGGTGTTGTTGATTCTCAACTGGGGGCCATTCTGGGCGGGTACCTTGGCTCTCTTTCTGATCTTGCGGGAGTGCGAGTTCTGGAGCATTCAACCCTCACAGGTCCCAGCCAGGGGCGTGTTTATGATGCGCGTGAGAAAGCCGCGAACCGGATTTCTTCCGCAGTAAGTACCCCGGCGGCCTGTGATTGGTGCGGGATCGATACCGATGACGAGGCCCTCAAACGAACCGTGGACCTTCTTGGGGGAGCGGCGACGGACCTGCGCAGTGGTCGCTGGGCTGAAAAGATTGCCCCCGCTGCCGGTTTGCAGTGGCAGATTCCCGGGAATTCCACCTTGGAGGGTGGGCCTGAGTGTGTTGGATACTTTGATGGCCGAGGCGGTGGCCTCGACCTTGCCGGTCTTCCTGCGCTTACCCGCAGGAAAGTTGGCCGCGGAAGTGTCTGGTATGCAGCTGCGGACTTTGACGCGCTGACTCGTTCGGTCCTGCTGCGCTTGTGGACGACCTACACGCGAATTCGCCCTGTGGTCCCAGACCTTCCCGAAGGTGTGGAAGCTCAAGAACGTGAAGGCTTCCTCTTCATCCTCAACCACTCTGATCGTGCGGTTGAACTCGCTGGGATTGTGGGCCAAGATCTTCTCAGCGGAGCTGAGTGTACGGGACATGTTCTTCTTGCTCCGCGATCAGCAATGGTTATTGAACGATAGGAGAAGGCCCGTGGGGGATATCGGCAGCGCCTCTTCAGCTGTTCGCCTCCACGAACTTTGTGTGGATTCGCTTGCCCCTAAGACCCGAGTGGTTCTCGAGGGCATTGATCGTCTGCTGGTCTACTCAATTCCGATGCGCCTGCGTTTTCGTAATATCGAGGTGCGCGAAGGCCTTCTTCTACACGGCGAATACGGGTGGGGAGAATGTGCGCCTTTCTGGGATTACGACCCGCGGGAATCCTCTACCTGGCTTGCTAGCGCATTGGAAGCTGCCCGAGTAGCGCCGCCCAGGCCTCGGCGCGAAAAAGTGCCGCTCAACGTGACAATTCCGGTGATTTCGGCAGAAGAAGCGCGCAAGCGAGTATTCGATCATCCGGGTTGTGCGACTGCAAAAGTTAAGGTTGCCGATACACGTTCTGACCTTGAGCGCGATTGTCAACGTGTCGAGGCCGTCGCTGAGGCTCTGGTTGAATTGCACGCCTCATCTGCGAAGGTGCGTGTTGATGCCAATGGTGCTTGGGACAGAGAAACTGCTCTGACATGGATTGTGCGTCTGAATCGCGCAGCCCAAGCCGCGGGTGGCCTGGAGTATGTTGAACAGCCCTGCATGGCCGTTGAAGACCTTGCGTGGCTGCGGCGCAAACAAGATGTTCCTCTTGCAGCCGATGAATCGATTCGCCGCGCGGAAGACCCACTCAAGGTTGCTCGCCTTGAGGCGGCTGACGTTGCCGTCATCAAAGTTGAACCTCTGGGAGGAGCGGGCGCCGTTCTCCAGTTGGCAGAGGAACTGCCCATGCCTTTGGTGATCTCTTCGGCCTTGGAAACCAGTTTTGGTTTGGATTACGCGGCTCGGGTGGCCTGTGCTTTAGATCAGGAACCACGTGCATGCGGTCTGGGCACAGCCTCGCTATTGAACGGCGATACCGCGGTCTCACCTGTGCGCGTAGTTGGTGGCAATATGATTCCCACCGATCTTGCTGTGAACGAAAGTCTGATCACGCCCTCAGCCCCCGATTCTCAGCTCTGTGAATCCTGGGTGAATCGACTAAATGCAATGGCATCCCACCGTTAAAGATCAAGAATAGAAGTAGAAGTATGTACCCCTCACAAGCTTTGGCTGAGTGCATCATTGATTCCCTGATTGCCGGTGGAGTTCGCGATTTTGTGTACTGCCCCGGATCGCGAAATGCGCCCTTCGCCTATGCGCTTGCGCGGTATGACTCTTTGAGTGAGAGCCCAATCCGCGTGCACGTTCGCCTAGATGAACGCGCGGCTGCGTTTTTTGCCCTCGGACTCACGCTGGGGGAAGGCAGTGGCTCCCTGGCCGCGCGTGCCTGCGTGATTACGACCTCGGGAAGTGCCGTTACGCATCTTTATCCTGCGATTAGCGAGGCGTTTTACTCTCGTCTTCCTCTTGTGGCTATTAGCGCGGATCGTCCCGCTGAATTGCATGGCGTCGGGGCATCCCAAACCATGAGTCAGAAGGGAATTTTTTCCGATCACATCGTGGAAGAATGGGATTTTTCATCGGACAGTGCTGAACTGGCTAGTGTTCCCGGCCGTATTGCGCGTGCGCTTGCAGCTGCCGCTGGTCATCCCTCCGGAACTCCAGGTCCAATCCACTTCAACTGTGCCTTCCGCGATCCGCTTACTCCCAGGGACGAGGCCGAGGCTCCTGAAAGCCTTCAGCTTAGGGAAAATCGCGGCGGGGGAGTCGAGGTCTATCCGTCCCAGATTGTGCGTGAACCAAGTGCGGAGGGGGTGCTCAAACCCGATCTTGCAACGGTTGTGATTGCCGGTCACGGTGCACAGGACACGGTGTTGCGCTGGGCTGAGCGCTCGCGTGTACCGGTTTTTGCCGAGCCTATGGTTACCGGCGTGAGCAGTGAAGTCCTCGTTCCCTTCCAGCAGACTCTGTGTGCGGATTGCGATGTTGTCGCACGAATCGGTCAAATTGTTGTCACTGGGCGCCCAACATTGTCGCGTCCGATCCAGAAACTTCTGGCTTCTGATAAGCGCGTTATTGTTGTCTCTCCCTATGCAGCGTGGACGGATCTGCATGGCATGGCAAGCTGCGTTGTTTCGTCGCTCACCCAATCCGATCGCGTGGATGCAGCCATCCAAAGTTCTTTGTGTGAAGACTTGTCTGCGCGTGCTCAATCGGTGGCTCGCGGGGTTGATGAACTGATCAATTCCTATGGTGATGAGATCAGCGAAATTGGTGTTCTTGATGCCGTATGGCAAGAGTGTTCTCATATTTTCCTTGGCGCGTCGAATCCCGTCAGGGTCGCGGATCTTATTGCCGGACGCCAAGGCTACGTTCCGAAGGGGAATTCTGAGAGTGATCACCAAGGCCCCGAGCAGGTGTGGTCGAGCCGCGGACTTGCGGGAATTGACGGAAATGTGTCGACGGCTCTTGGCTGGGCGCGCGCATTGGAAGAATCATATGAATGCCCGCCAACGGTTCACGCCGTAATGGGGGACTTAACTTTCTTGCATGATGCCTCTGGGATGGGAATGCCTCTCGGAGAGGAATTCCCCCGCTGTCGGGTCATTGTCCTGGATGACCAGGGAGGCTCGATTTTTGAGAGTTTGGAGCATGGTCAGCGTGCTTCGAAGGCTGTGTATGAGCGCTATTTCGGAGTCGCTCAGCGCGTGGATATCACTGCGCTTGCTCAGGCGTATGGGGCGAAGATTCGCCGTGTGAGTTCAATGCCGGAGCTTCGAGCGATTTTGAATACAGAAGCTGATGGGCTGGAAGTGCTGCAGCTCTGCGTCTCTCGACCGACTGAAGATATTGCATTTTTGCGATCGTTGTAGGATGCTAATGTAACGATTTGATAACGAAATGAGATGGGTTGGTCATGAATCCAGAAGAAACCACTCCTCAAGGTGATGCGCGCTTTCAACCTGACGCGCAAGAACTCGCCCAGCAATCGGCCTCGCAAGAAGGCGGCGCGTCTGTGCCGATGCAGCACGAAACTGCGCCGCTCCCTGCAGTAACTCCCGTCACTTCTGAAAGTGGAGCAGCATATACTCCTGGTTCTGCTCAGCCCCCTTTATCCGAGGCCTCGGCAGAAGGAGAAACTCTAGCTGGAGTTCCCGCAGGTCCGACCCCCACTCTTCTTGAGACGCATAACCCCCGCCGAGGGCCCGGCTGGGGAGCACTTGTCCTGGCGATGGCCTGCACCGCAGGCTTGGCCATCGGAGGAACATTGGTCATCGGGCAAAACCTGCATTCTTCAGTGACAACCCCGCTGGTCAGTCAGACCTCCGCACCCGCTCAGAGCAATTCCGCTGGAACCGCAGTTGATTGGGAGAACGTCGCAAAAACCGTATCTCCCGCTGTCGTCACTATTTCTGTTTCGGCTCAGAATTCCTCGGGAATTGGCTCGGGTGCGATCGTTGACTCCTCTGGAAACATCGTCACCAACTACCACGTCATTTCCTCGGTCGTTGATGGAAGTGGACGGATTCAAGTCACCCTAACTGATGGCAGAATCTACGAAGCAAAGATTGTTGGTACAGATAAGAGCACTGACCTCGCGGTAATTCGCTTGGTGAATCCGCCCTCAGACCTTGTTGCTGCCCAGTTTGGGCAATCCTCTGATCTCAAGGTTGGTCAGCCCGTCATGGCCATTGGTTCGCCTCTTGGCCTCTCGAATACGGTGACAACGGGTATTGTCTCTGCTCTCAATCGTCCTGTTCAGGTGCAAGCCTCGGAATCGCAAAACCAGGACGACTCTAAGGACCCCTTCGGTCAGCTTCAGCAACAGGGAAATCAGAGCCAATCGATCACAACGAATGCCATCCAGGTTGATGCCTCGATCAACCCGGGTAACTCCGGTGGTCCGCTATTTAATGAACATGGCCAAGTGATCGGTATTAACTCCTCAATTGCATCGCTCTCCTCGTCGTCGAACTCTGAGGCGGGATCGATCGGTCTGGGATTCGCGATTCCTTCTGACCTGGTTGTTTCGGTTGTCAATCAGCTCATTCAAAACGGAACAGTTGACCATGCTCGGTTGGGCGTCACTGTCAGTACCGGTGCCGCGCGAGTAGGAAATGACACCCGTGCGGGTGCGCAGATTTCTGGTGTGAGCCAGGGGTCGGGAGCTGAAGCTGCAGGTTTGAAGGCTGGGGACGTGATTACCAAGATTGATGGGAACACTGTCACCTCGGCGCAGTCCTTGGTTGGTTATGTCCGTCGCTACACGGGCGGCCAAGAAGTGAGCGTCACTTACGTGCGTGATGGTGTTGAAAACACTGCAAAGGTCACGCTTCAGTCGGAGCACTGAGTTAAAGGTTTAAAACCTCGAGCAACGGCCGCATCTTGGTCTGGGTCTCCTCTAATTCGCTGCGGGATAATGAATCTGGCATGATTCCGCAGCCGGCGAAGATCCTCAAGGTGCGGTCGTTGTTCTCTAATTGACCGCAGCGCAGAGCAATGCCGAATTCCCCATTTCCCGCACCGTCAATCCAGCCAACCGGGCCTGAATAACGTTCGCGTTCCGTGCGCTCGTAGGCGTGGATGAGGTCCAGTGCGTCATCAGTTGGAGTTCCGCACACCGCGGCAGTGGGATGCAGTTGTGCCACCGCATCAAGAACGCTTCCCTGGGGGAAAGTTGCGTATACATCAGAACTGAGGTGGGCAATATTGGGAAGAATCAGTACATCGGGACGTGCGGGTGCTTGAACATCCTGCGCTACAGAAAGAAGTGCGGCCACGACGGACTCGACTGCAAAGAGATGTTCGGAACGATCCTTTAAAGATAGTGGGAGCGAATCTGCATCCTCGGGTTTGCTGCTTCCTGCAAGGACGCGCGAATGGAGCTTTCCCTGGTGAAGGGAGACCAGCATTTCTGGGGTCGCACCAATTAAGCCTGCAACGGCGAAGGTCCAGGTTTGGGGGTAACGCTGATGCAGATGCTCAATCAAAGCAGCCTGATCAAAGGGAGAGTCGGAAATGATCGTCATGTCGCGGGCCATGACAACTTTTCCTGCCTCTTCATTACGAAGGGCATCGATGATTTCATCAACCGCGCCGCACCATGCCTTCTCGCTCATGGCACCGGGGCCAATACTCAGCGTTTTGGAAGGTGGGAGTTGGTGATCGATAATCTCGGCATCAAAAACAGGCTTGTCACGCGAATCGATTGAGCTCGTCACCAAGAAACGCGTCGAACCGCGAGTGATGATGAGAAAAGTCGGCACAACCAGAACACGTTCCCCGTCGTCCTCAAAAGCGCAAGATGCAAAAGCAATCGGAAGGGCGGGTAAATCAGGGCCCCACGCATTACGCGCGCCTTCAGCCCAGTGGATCAGTGCTTTTTCGCGAACTAAATCCCACACTCGCGCAGCTTCGGTAATCGCTGCGTTCTCCCCGGCCTCGACAAGGGGAGGACGGTCCTTCCCGCGCTGCCAACGCCACGCTTGCCCCCAGCCGACCATGGCCTCGTCGCGAATCCACGCGCAAAGCTCAGAGGTGGGAAGGAAAGAAGTCAATGGAAGATGCCCGTGAGGGGAGGAAGGATCGATGCGCTCAATCCAGCAGTACAGGGTAGGGATCGGCGAAAAGTGTCCGGAGGGCATGCTTCAATGCTAGTGCTTTGCCTGCGCTTCCACTTAAGTGTGCCGATGTGGCGCGTAAATGGGAAAATGTATGTATGAGTGAACAGACTGCCTCCCAGCAGCGTCGAGCAGATCTTGGAAAGTCTCAAGATCAAGTGGCCGCAATGTTTGATGATGTCTCTTCGCGTTACGACGTGATGAATGCACTGCTGAGCGGCGGAATGAATTTTGTCTGGCTGAAGGCTTTGACCAATGCGCTGGCGCCGAAGCCCTCGGATCGGATTTTGGACCTAGCAGCTGGAACGGGTGCCTCCTCTGCAGAGATTGCGCGCAGCGGTGCGCGCGTTGTTGCCTGCGATCTTTCCGCCGGCATGATCGAGGTAGGACGCAATCGTCACCCCGACATTGAATTCGTCCAAGGCGACGCGATGGATCTTCCTTTTGAAGATCAGTCTTTCGATGCTGTCACCATTTCCTACGGTCTGCGAAATGTTCCAGATCCCAAGCGTGCACTGGAGGAAATGGCTCGCGTTGTGCGCCCCGGCGGGCGACTGGTCGTCTGCGAATTTTCGACACCGACCTCTGTGCCTCTGCGTGCGGGGTATTCATTGCACCTCCAGTATGTGATGCCGCTGGTTGCGCGCCTAGCTTCTTCAGATGACGTCGCCTATGACTACTTGGCGGAGTCGATTCGCGAGTGGCCCGATGCTCCCGAAGTTGCACACTTGATTGCCGAGGCCGGGTGGAGTGACGTCCAATACCGTTACCTGACGGGTGGGATCGTTGCTCTTCATCGCGCTGTGAAGCACTGAAGTTCCGCAGGTTTTTGCTCGAGTGAGGAGTCGGAGCTTCTCGCTTGGGGACTTTGTCAAGACCTTTGCATAAGTGGGGGTAGAGAGCGCATAATAGGGGTGTCAAAGATGACCCCTGAATGGAGCTAAAAATGTCTGCACCCCTACGTGTTGGCGTGATTGGTTTGGGCGCACGGTGCGTCATTGCCGAGAATTGCCACAAAGCCACGATTCCTGCAGAACTGGTTGGAGGATGCGATCCCAATCCCGCGATGCGCCAGCGCGCGACAGAAGTTTTGGGTGATTACCCGTGGTTTGAAACCCTCGATGAGCTGCTGGAACTGGGCATTGACTGCGCAATTGTTACCAGCCCTGATGACACTCACGAAGACATCACCTGCGCGCTTTTGGAAGCTGGGGTTGCGGTCTATCTGGAAAAGCCGATCGCGATCACTATTGAGGGTTCTGATCGCGTTCTTGAAACCGCGTACAGGACCAAGACTCCGCTCTATGTGGGCCACAACATGCGACACATGGCGGTTGTGCGCATTCTGCGTCAAGTCGTCCAAGATGGTCTGATTGGTGAGGTCCGAGCAATTTGGTGCCGTCACTTTGTGGGCAATGGCGGTGACTATTACTTCAAGGATTGGCATGCAGATCGCAGTCGAACGACTGGGCTGCTGCTTCAGAAAGCTGCGCACGACATTGATGTCATGAACTGGCTGTCTGATTCCGTCCCCGAGCGTGTCGTTGGCATGGGAGATCTCATGCTCTACGGAAAGCTTAGTGATCGCAGCGGGCAGAAGTCTGATGCGGTGATGAGTGACTGGTTCTCTTTCGACAACTGGCCGCCCGCGTCTCTGACCGGTCTTAATCCCGTGATTGATGTCGAGGATGTCTCCATGCTCATGATGAGGCAGGCTTCTGGCACTCTGATTTCCTACGAACAGTGCCACTTCACTCCCGATTACTGGCGTAACTACACCGTGATTGGAACCGAAGGTCGAGCGGAAAACTTTGGCGATGGTGAAGGCGGGGTTGTTCGCGTATGGAAGCACCGCAGTGGATGGGAGCCCACTGGCGATATCGAGATCCCCATTAAGGGTGATGCTGGCGGACACGATGATGCCGATGTCGCAACGATGGACGAGTTCTTGCGCTTTGTTGCCAAGGGTGATCGGACCGATACGACGCCGCTGGGGGCTCGCGAGGCCGTTGCTGCGGGAGTGCTGGCCACCAAGTCACTGCGTGAGGGTTCTCTTCCCTTTGATGTCCCGCGTGTCAGTCCTGAATTGACGAGGTACTTCGAGAATAACCAGGATCGAGGAGCCTGAGACTCAGGTGAAAAGTGGGGGGTGGCTGTGGCCACCCCCCCAATCTTTTAGGACACGATCAATTTAGGAGACGATCTGAATAACTTCCGATGCGGGGAGTAATTGCTCTCCGCACGCGTGGGCTGTAATTTGGTCGATTCCGCGGCATACAGCACCTTGAACCACTCCGCGTCCGCCGAGCTGAGAGACGCGGATTTCGGGCATGTGGATCGTGAGTTCTTCGAGGCGTGAAGAAAATTCATCCTTCCACAGATCCGCGGATGCCGAGATACCTCCGCCAAGGATGAGAACTTCTGGGTCAATCGTCAGAATCAACGCCGCTGCTCCAAGGGCAAGGTCTCGCGCGAATTCTTTGACAATTCGCGTTGCTTCTGCGTCGCCATCTCTCATTCGGTCGCACACCCACCGTGCTGCTGCGCGATGAGAGAGGTCAGCAGGAAACTGCGAGTGTGTGAAGAAATGTGCGGGCGTTTTGTACCAATTGAGATGGGGGAGTGCACCGATTTCTCCGGCTGCACCGGCTGAACCCCGACAGACCTTTCCGTCGATCATGAAGGATGCGCCAATTCGTGCGCCGGCCATGATGTAGACGGCAGAAGAAACATCTTGCGCCTGACCGAGGTGTGACTCTGCATCCAGAGCGCATTTACAGTCATTCTCAACGGTAACTGGGCGTTTGTAACATGCCTGAAGCTCTTGGACCATTGGCACGCTCTCCCAACCGGGAAGAGGACCGCCGAAAGGCATTCTGCCGGCCTCGTCAACGGGGCCGGTAACTGCGACCGAAATCAGTGCCAGGTCGTCGCGGTAGGACGGGTTTTTCTCAAGAGTGTGGGAAATGGTGTGCTGAACAGCTTCCATTCGTCTTGGCGCGGCCGAGGAAGGAGCCAGTTCGGTTTCTTCTGAGCACTTTTCTTCACCGCATAGATCGGTCAAGGAGGTTGCGATTCGGTTTGCCCCGATATCGATACCCAAGACGAAACCCGACTCTGAGCGGAAACGGTAGCGCTTTGCGGGGCGCCCGGTAGGAGGTGAGGTCGGTGGCAGGGATTGGACCCATCCCAAACGCTCAAGATCAGTGATCGTTGCATTGACCGAAGTGCGTGAGAGGCCCGTTGCGGCAGCAATTTGAGAGGAGGTTGTGTCCTCAATAGCGCGCAGGTGTGCGAGCACCGCGAGGGAATTCATTTCCCGGATGCGGTCGGGGCCGTAGGTCTGAGTCATGGCTCTCTCTTCGTTGGGATGAGACCAATTCAGCGTAGGCCCAGGAAGGAAATCCTGAGCCTACGCTGATAGGCGAGTCGAATAATTCTGAATATTCGACAGATGCGACGCCTATCAGGCGCGCGTGCGGCGAATCAGAAGGGCTCCAAGCCCAAGCGCACCCGCTGCGATTGCAAGGACAGTGCCACCGACGGTGCCGGTACGTGCCAGCTTCGTCTTGGGGGCTTCTGCACTCTTCTTTTCAGAAGAGGCGCTAGCTGCCTTGGCTTCAGTGGAGCCGCCGGGTGTGCTCGCCTCATTGCCCTTCGGCGTAGAAGGCTGAGCCGGAAGCGAAGTGCCCAAAGACACCGTTCCCAAGCTCAGGTAGCCGGGAAGGGTTGTGCCCATTGCTTCGTTTGCAAAGGCCACAGGTACACCATTGGGCAGCGGATTGACAATCCTCAGGACTGCGCTGAGATCTCCGCTTGCGGGGGTGGTAGCTGCCTGGGCAGCGCGTTCTCCAGCACCACTGCTCAGGTCAAGCGTGGCCTCGACAATCGTTGAGGATCCGGGCTCAACGGAGGGAAGCGGGGACTCAATGGTCTTGGAAACGACCTTCTCTCCCTTGCTGTTCACTAGCGCAATCTCAATCGGCCAATTTGCGTAGAAGGGGGCGAGGCCGGTGTTGGCGATCTCTGCTTCGACGGTGACGGAGGAATCCTTCACGGTTGTCCGGGCTTTCTTCGCGCTCAGGGTGTAACCCATGAGAGCATTTGCTTCCTTTGCTCGCTCTAGGTCTGCGCCCTTGTATCCGACAAGGAAAGCCTTGTGGTTGATGAGCCAGGTGGCATGAGTGGCCTTGATGGACTCAATCATGTCGAAATTACGGCCCTGTGCCTTTTCTGCTTCTGCGCCCGGGCAGTTCAAAGGCTGAGAGAAGATGCAGGTCTGCAATGGCGGGTAGACCTCGCCACCGATCGGAACGTTCTGCCATGCCTTGTCCTCGCCCTGATTCTTCATGTGTGCCATGAAGTGCCAGTCAACATTGTCAAGGGTTGAGTAGGCGAAAGAGTCATCGTGGTAGCCCATGTGGTGGGCCTTCGTTGCCTCGGTGGGAAGGCGGTACAGAATGTGGGTGTCGTTGAACGCGCTGTCCCATGCGGCCACCAGCTTGGCGCGGAATTCGTCGCTGGGCATCCAGTTTTCACCCTTGGGGTTGTCGGCGCTCACTTCGCCGTTCATGGGCCACGTGTGGTCTTCTCCCCAGAAACCGATGAGTCCGGCGGTCAGATAACCCACGCGCGCATCGCCGTCATACTTTTCGCCCAGTGCCTTGACGAAGTCAAGCATCATTTCCTGAACACGGGGGTCGTTGTAGTCGGGCGAGAATGATACGCGATTGTTATCAAAGACCGTGTAGGTACGGGAAGTATTGATTCCTTCATCGATGAGATACTGCGGAACTCCGGACTTCCTGGTGGGGTAGTCCAGGTAGAAACGGAACACTGCTTGGTGGCCGCGGGAGGCAATAGCATCGAGCATCTTGTCGACCTTGCTCCAGTCGTAGACGCCCTTTGCAGTGACAACGTCACTGACGGGGAAGTAAGTCCATTCCATCGTGTAGGGGAGCGCGCCTTCTGCGGCAGGCAACTCGCTTCCATCGTCGGGCGCGAAGGGGAAGAAACCCTTGAGAGGGTTGGAAACGGGGGCCGGGGCGCTCTTGAGTTGCGTCCATTCCCCATTTCCTGCGTCCGAGGCCGTGGCCGGCAGGGCGGCAATCGTCAGTGCCGTCGCGAGTGCGCCTGAGAGAAGAAAAGCTGGTGTTTTTCTCATCGTCGAGAGTCCTTTCGGGCGATTGAGCTCTGTCATTGAGCTCGTGACAAGTAGTGAAGCAGAGCGGGATCAGCTTTGTCAATGGTCTTGACAAACTTTGTTCAAGGTGTTTAATTAGTGCCTGTCACAGCAATGGAGGTGTACTCAATGAAGAGCCCCACACTTGCGGAAGACCGGTCAGGGACCGGTTCTGATTCGCAGAAAACCAGTGCGCAACAGGGAGCGCAGCTGGCAGGCAAGAAGCAGGGTCTGCGCTCGAGCGCAGATGCGGCTGGAACTCGCATGCTCAAGCGTCGCGATGATCGCCGGGCAGCAGCTATCTTCCTCATTCCAACCTTCATCGGTTTCTTCATCTTCTACGTCTACCCCGCACTTCGGGGCCTGTGGTACTCATTCACAGACTTCAACCTGATCGGCGAAGCCAACTGGGTTGGCCTGGACAACTACAGTAAGGCAATTGCGGATAAGGAAGTCTGGAACGCCTTCAAAGTCACCATTGCTTACGCGCTGTACAACATCGTGGGACAGACTTTCCTCGGATTGCTTCTTGCAGCACTCATGCAGCGATTTGCTCGCGCAACCTGGGTTCGCTCGCTCTTGCTCTTACCGTGGCTGGTTCCCAATGTCGCCATCGCGCTGATCTGGGGATGGCTCCTCGATTCAAATATTGGTTTTGTTACCCACTTACTTTCAATGGTTGGTGTTGATGGCGTGACTTTCTACAACGCCAACGCAGCAATGCCGATCGTCGCCGGAATTAATATCTGGGCCTACACCGGATACACCGCACTGCTTTTATACGCAGGCATGCTGCAGATCCCCGGTGAACTCTATGAAAGTGCGTCGCTAGATGGCGCTGGTGAGACGCGAATGTTCTTCGGAATTACGCTTCCGCTTCTGCGTCCTGTTTTGGTTCTGGTCCTCGTCATGGGTCTGATTGGATCCTTCCAGATCTTCGATACGGTTCAGATCGGTTACGCCGGACACCCAATTCCCGCAGTTCGCGTCATCTACTACTACATCTACCAGCAGGGCTTCACCTTCCTGAAGATGGGCTACGCCTCCGCCGTCGCAATGCTCTTGGTTGTCGTCTTGGCAATCTTCACCGCAATCCAATTGCGCCTCATGCGCGCCGGCTCATCGGATCTGGCATAAGGGGACCAATCATGCTCAAGAAATTCCAACCTTCCAAAGTTGTCGCGTGGGCGATCATCGCGATCGCAGTTCTTGTCACGGTTTTCCCCTTCTATTGGATGATCCGCACGGCGATCACTCCGCAGGCCGATCTCATTGCCGAATCAACGAGGCTGTGGCCATCACATCCGACGATGATCAATTTCAAGCGAATTCTTGGACTGGTTTCTGTTGAAGAGGCCATGGCAGCCGGTGGTAGTGGAGCAACGATCAACTTCGCTATTGCAACAACGAACTCGCTGGTTTACGCGGGCGGTATTGCCATCATTCAGACCTTCTTTGCTTCATGCGCGGCCTACGCTTTTGCCCGTTTGAAGTTCCCCTTCAAAAACGCACTCTTTGCGTGCGTCATTGGTGCGCTCATGATCCCCGGGATCTTCTCGCTTCTGCCGAACTACGTGTTGATTAAGCAGCTTGGTTGGCTGAACACGATGCAGGGCATGATGCTTCCCGCACTTTTCATGGCACCCTTCTCAATCTTCTTCCTGCGGCAGTTCTTCCTCTCCCTGCCTCGGGAAGTGGAGGAAGCGGCAATGCTTGACGGATTGGGACCCGTCCGCCGTTTCTTCAAAGTAACCATCCCCATGTCTGCAGGACCAATCATGACGATGACCCTCATTACGATCATCGGCATGTGGAAAGACTTCCTCTGGCCGCTGCTGACCGGGCGCGAAGGCGCTCAGCTCCTCACCGTTGCTCTGGGAATTTTCCAGCAGCAATCGCCCAATAGGGCACCCGACTGGACCGGACTCATGGCAGGGTCAACGCTCAGCGTCATCCCGGTCCTGATCCTCCTGATTCTCATGGGACGCAAGCTGGTTGAGTCCCTGAACTTCTCTGGAATCAAATAGCACGAAAGTGCCTGAAGAGAAAGAACCACACATGAAAACTCGTACCGTAGTCTCAGCGGGGATTGTCGCAGCAATGGCGCTGTCCCTGGGCGCGTGCAACGCCAACTCCTCGAGCACCTCGAGTTCCTCGGCATCGGGCGACGGTGTGACCGTCAGCTACTGGCTGTGGGATGACCGTCAAGCTCCTCTGTACCAGAAGTGCGCTGACGACTTCCATGCAGAAAACCCGAACATCACCGTCAAGATCACCCAGACCGCATGGGGCCAGTACTGGGATACGCTGACCACTCAGCTGGCAGCATCGAACGCGCCCGACACCTTTGTCGATCACTCCACGCGTCTTCTCCAGTTCATTGATTCCAAGCAGATTTTGGATATCACTGACAAGGCAAAGGAAGCTGGAATCGATGATTCCATCTACCAGCCCGGACTTGCTGATCTGTCGAAGTTCGACGGCAAGCGTTACGGCCTGCCCAAGGACTGGGACACCATGGGTCTGCTCTACGACACAGAGGTCGCAAAGGAAGCTGGCTACACCAAGGAAGACATGGCCAAGCTGACCTGGAACCCCACCGATGGCGGCACCTTCCAGGAATTCGTTGCAAAGACCACCGTTGACGCCAATGGCCACAACGGACTTGACCCGGCCTTCGATAAGAACAACGTCAAGCGTTACGGCTACTACCCCGAGTGGGCAGACGGCGCAATCGGCCAGAACGGTTGGGGCGAATTCGCCGCTTCCAACGGCTTCACCTACGGCGACAAGACCGTGAACCCGACCAAGTTCAACTTCGCTGATAAGAGCCTGGTCGACACCCTCGCTTGGGAACGTCAGCTCATCGAGAAGGGCTACGCCCCCAAGTTCGATAAGCAGTCCTCGCTGGGCACCGACGCAACGATGAACGCAGGTATTGCCGCATCGACCATCGCCGGTTCCTTCACCGTCTCCTCCTACCTGGGTGCAGATGCGCAGAAGAAGTTCGCCTACGCACCTCTTCCGATCGGCCCCGTTGGACGTCGTAGCGCCATGAACGGTCTGCACGATGTCGTGTGGAGCGGCTCGAAGCACCCCGATGAGGCATTCAAGTGGATCGCCTACATGGCTTCGGACAAGTGCCAGATCAAGGTCGGCGAGTCCGGCGTCATCTTCCCCGCCAGCATCAAGGGCACCGAAGCGTCCCTGAAGGCACGCGAGGCGAAGGGTCAGGACAACTCGGCATTCACCACCGTCGTTGAGAACAAGGAGACCTTCGCGGTTCCCGTCTTCTCACACGGTGACGAGGTCAACGCTCTGATCCAGGACGCTATCCAGGAGGTCGCCGGTGGCGCCGATCCTCAGGCGACCATGACGACGGCCAACGAGAAGGCAAACGCCCTGCTCAAGTAAGCCACTGAGCGGGTCCCGCCTCCGTCGATTACCCAATCGCAGGTCAGCGGGACCCGCTTTCCACACCCAAACCCATAACTTTCCTTTCCTTCTGCGCCGCTTCCCACGGCCTCGTCAATGAAAGAACGATCATGCAACGTCTGGTACTTTCCCTTCCTAACGCCACTTTGAGCGCGTCAGCTGATGCTCAGCTCATCGAGCAGGGTGACAACTTCGCAATCATTGACGCTAGCCGTGTCGCGCTGCTCCACGGAATGGAAAGTGGCCAGTACTACCGCAGTGGGCACAATTCTTGGTCGCCCTCTGGGTGGAATTTGCTGAGTGAAGCACCCCTGCGAGTTCCCTCTGATGAACGTCGGACAACCGCCGATGACCCTGGGGCAGATGATGCAGTCCGTCATCACGGTTCGTGGATGGGCGCGGTTGTTGAAGAAGAGGGCGGTGCGGGTTTCCTCATTGGCGCGCTCGCGGGTGGACACCCGAAGGTGCGCGCTGATGAAGATGTTTTTGTTGCCTTCGATGAGATTCGTCCGGCTCGCTGGTTTGTGAGCTGGGGCAGTGAAGCGGAGATTTTCGAGGCCTATGTTGAGCAGCTGCGCCCTCGACGTCGCAGCCCCGGTCAGGCACCGCGTGTGTGGTGTTCTTGGTATTCCTACTACGAAAACGTTTCCTGGGATGTTCTTGCCGGACAGCTTCCCGGGCTTGCAAAACTTGGTTTCACTCCCTTGCAG
>PPYF01171674.1_pt1 | contig 89350 bp, 75 predicted proteins | sample 1559871 | NCBI WGS metagenome assembly PPYF01 (sample SAMN08240021, study PRJNA423297) | Human gut metagenome, whole genome shotgun sequencing project.
TTTTCGCAGAATATTATGTTCTGCGAAAGGATACGGTGCAAATTTCAGTATAGCCGGAACAAAAAGCTCTACTGGAATTATAAGAGATCAGGCAGATGTGCGGTTTTGGAAATGTATCAGATTCTGCCTGCCAAATCCGGGAATTGACGGAATGATCGGAAGAAGGGGAAAAACATGAGTAGAAAAGAAGTACTCAGAGTGCAGATGCTCGGCGGTTTTTCCATAACGTATGGGGAGAAACTGGTTACATTCAGAAAAAATGCAGTATCAAAGTCTATGCAGCTGCTCCAGCTGCTGCTCTTCCGGAAGGATAAGGGGATACCGCGTAAGGAATTGCTTGAAATCCTGTATGGGCGGGGCGGTCTGTCGGATCCTTCTAATAATCTCCGGGTTGCGGCACACAGGCTGAGAAAACAGATGGTGGACGCCGGCTTTCCGGAAGAGGAATATATCATCATTGAAAATGGCATCTATTCCTGGAACAGTCGGATTCCTTGCGTGGTCGATGCGCTTGAGTTTGAAAAAATGGTCCTGAGCGCACAGGAAGAGCAGGAGCAGGAAAAGAAAATGGCAATCCTGGAGCAAGCGCTGAGGCTGTACCGGGGAGATTTTCTGCCCAAGCTCTCCGGTGAGGACTGGGTGCTGCTGGAAGCAGTGAGATACAAACATGAATATGAAGAATCCCTTCAGCAAGTACTGGAGTACAAGAGCCGTGAACAGAAGTATGACGATATGCTTCAGATTGCGGCAATGGCCAGCGACCTGTATCCATTTGATGAATGGCAATGCTACAAGATTGAAGCCCTGATGGGCATGGAGCGTGACGAGGAGGCGCTGCAGGTCTATCAGGATACTTCCAAACTGTTTTTTGAGGAACTGGGGATCCAGCCGTCGGAGCGGATGCTCCAACAGTTTCGCACCATGAGCGAGCGGATCAGAAATGTTCCGAAAGCGATCACAGATATCAAAGGCGGACTTCAGGAAAAAGAAAAGGAAAGCGGAGCATACTACTGCAGCTTTCCAAGTTTCATCGACGGTTACCGACTGATCCGCAGAATTATCGAACGAAACGGTCAGTCCGTCTATCTGATGCTCTGCACGCTGACAGACGGCAATGGAAATCCGATGGAACCCGGAGTTAAATTGAACCGTATGTCAGAAGAATTGAAAAAAGTCATCAAACGCAGCCTGCGAAAGGGCGATTCCTATACACAGTACAGCCTGAATCAGTTCCTTATACTTCTGATCGGGACAAACGAAGAAAACTGCCGTCTTGTTTCCGACCGTATTACGAAGAATTTTGCAGGGGAACATAAATATTGGAAAAACTGCGTGGAATATTATGTATCTTCGGTGATCGATGTGGAGACAGGCTCTTCGCAGATCAGCTTTCATGCAGGCGAAGCAGGATAAAAACAACAGAAAATGAAAGGCAGCGTTCCGTGAGAAAAACAGAGCTCGCGGAACGCTGCTTCTTTTTTGTTATTCAGGTTTCACTTTTCGGGAGAGAGGACAGCGCTTCGAGATATTTTACAACCTCTTCCACCCGAAGATTACAGAGATTGGCAATTTCCTGAGGAGATTTTCCCTGCAGATTTAACTGTATAATTTTAATAGTTATATCAAAGGTTTCTGCTCTGCCCAATGCGATGCCTTCCGCTCTGCCTCTTTCCGTCATAGAACCGAACGATGTGATAACATTCGCCGTCATTGAAGCGGTTGAAATCCAGGATACTGACGTGGATGCACTTCCGCAGTCGGTCATAGGATTCGCCCCGGTGCAGCTGTCCGGCAAACATCTTGCTCAAATAGAACAGGATCCTGGAATCCCAGAAGGTCTGTTTCCTGTACTTCCGATGGATGTAGGTCCAGCAGGGCGGCGATAAAGCCGGTGCGCACCTTCGGGTTCAGTTTCTTTCATAAAACGTTTTCTCCTTTCTGTAAGCGGAATCGGAACAGCAGAAACAGTCAGGGAAAACCCGCAGTAATCGTGCGATTCCGTTCCGGGCGTCTGCCGGACATACAGAAAAAAGAATCATTGTGTAACTGTATTGTAGCATAGAAAATCAGACAATAAAAGCAGTTTTCCGCATCTTCGGCAGGTGTTTGGGCAACAGTTCATCTTGGGATTTCATTTCGGGTAACTTCGGCGAAATGCCGTTGGAAAAGGGAAAAGACGAACGCCTTTTCGAATATTGCCAAAAATGTGACGTTCCGGATGAAGGAGAGTGTAAAGTTAAGAAAACAGAAAAAAGTCGGAACTGTAACGCATGGTGTTAATGGGTCGATGTGTAGAATGAGTCTATCAAGACAGGAAACTGTCCAGAAGAACAGGAAGGTTGAGGCAGATGGCAGAGCAGATTTATGGTTTTGAAGCGCTGAATCTGGTCATGGTTTGCGTGGATGAAGAAGAAAAGGAAGAATACAAAGGACGTTTGTATCATCAGTACAGAGAAGAACCGATTGGATTTGATAATATACTGCAAATGATCAAACGGATGGAAGAACTTTACGATACACTCAATTATCCACAAGCTTCCACAAAGGCACGATGTTTTGTTGAAAAAAGAAAACATGGGAGACGGGAGGTGACAAAGGTGACAGACAGAGAGAAGATATTCCGACAGAAAGGGGAATTGGGAACCTTTGTCATCCGGGTTCAGTATCGTCAAAATGCTACCTGGCAGGGGCAGGTCACCTGGGCGGAAGGACAGGAGACCCGATCGTTTCGAAGCGCTCTGGAATTGCTGAAACTGATTGATAATGCATTGGAAACGGAAGGAGGAGGCCATGAAGAATAAAGGGAAGATGAGGATTCTTGCGCTTGTGCTTTGCATGGTGGTCATGCTGAGCAATAGCAGCTTCATATTTGCCTCAGGTGAAACGGAAACGGCTGCAGCTGCTCCGGAAACTACTGCGGTCACGCCGGAGCCGGAAGTATCTGTTGCATCGGAGCTGGCGGAACTTCCAACGCCGGAGCCCACTGCGGAACCGACAGAAGCACCAACGCCGGAGCCAACCGCAGAACCGACGCCGGAAGCGTCCGCAGCACCGGAACCGACAGAAGTACCGACGCCAGAAGTGTCTGCAGCGCCGGAGCCGACCGCAGAACCGACACCGGAAGCGTCCGCAGCGCCGGAGCCGACAGAAGTACCAACGCCGGAAGCGTCCGCAGTGCCGGAGCCGACCGCAGAACCGACACCGGAAGCGTCCGCAACACCGGAGCCGACAGAAGTACCAACGCCGGAAGCGTCTGCATCTCCAACACCTGCGGCGGAACAGGACATTGGTTCTGAAGAGAGTGCTGCTGTAACACCGACACCCGAGGCGGAACCGGATCCTGACGACAGCAGTGAGGAGATTGTGCTGGAGGGAAGCTGCGGAGATACGACGGTGATTCTGTCCGGACCGGCATCCAGTTTTCCGGAGGGAACAGAACTTTCCATCCTGGTACAGGAACCGGCGGAAGAAGATCAGGAAGTGATCGAGGAAGCGGTGGAGAAACAAGCCGAAGATCAGGAAATGGAAGTAAAGAGCTATACGGCTCTGGATATCCGGCTCTTAAGCAACGGAGAAGAGATCCAGCCGCTTGGCCCCGTATCTGTGAAGTTCCAGCAGCCGGAGCAGCAGGAGAGGACTGCGGAAGAGACGTCCACGCAGGTGCTTCATGTGGATGAATCCACAGGCGACGCTACAGATATGGAAGCCGAGGTGACGGAGGATGGAGAAGTTGCGATCGAGACGACGCATTTTTCCATTTATGTAGTGGTGGATCTGGAACGGCTGGGCGGAGAGATTGAACTGACGGTGCAGCATTGGGCGACGGTAGAGCAGCTGGTAGGAAAGTCTGTTGTAGGAACTGGAACAGCGGGTTTGGTTGAACATAATATAAATGACAATTCAACAAGATATGCGACTTTACAGTCAGAGGAAGTATTTACCAGTATTTATACTGCAGATCAAATCACATTATATAATCAGAGTAAGACTGATGTTAAGGAATTAAGCAAGATTCTCTTAAGAAATACGAGCGAAGTGCCAAATTATGAACTGATAGAAATTTGGTGTTTGAAGGATAGCAGTGCGGCGGATAGCGAAAGCAGTACCGGATGGGAAGTATATAAATTAAAAAAGGAGGATGGGAAGGAGAACGATGCCACAATCCAACTGACTGAAAATGCGACGATTCGAATGGTTTATGAGCCAGAAGAAGCAGATGATAATTATAAGCAAGATGTTGCTTTTTATGATTACAATGTAACAGGCGGCGGTGAAACTATTAAAAATCCGACAGGGAATTCCGCCTATGATTCTTGTACTCTTTATCGAACCGATCTTGGTATCAATGCGTGGGAGAACACCAATTTAGGAATTGGAAATGCGGGTTTTCCAAGTCCTAATAAGTTTGCAGAATTCAAGGGGAAATATCTTAATCAGGGAAATGGCGGTGGTGAATTATTGCCGGGCATGGTTACAGGAATCACTGATGAGGGACCTGTATTTGCAGATGGAATCAACGCGGGAGATTTGTTTAATAATAAGGTGGCTGATGGAAAAAAAATAATTGATGATTATCAGCTTTCCTTTAATCAAGAGGGCGATGTATATACATTGTCTAGCGTGTGGCAGAATGGCAAGGAAGTTGCAGGCGATTATGAAACACTGAAGTATCTGACAAATAAATGGGCTAAGCCACCTGCAGTTGGAGAGCCTATTTATTCTAATTCGTTTTGGCCGTTAGATACGTATACATATGATGGAAGAGATCCATTGTTTGGTCGAAGCGGAACTGAGTGGAGAGGGATAGATAAACTTCCAGGCATACCATATAACGGTGATTCGTCTTATGAGGGTATGACCGGTAAAAACAATATCAATCCCTCAGCGATTAGTGAGTCAGATGATAAAAAAGAGCATAATTTCTTTTTTGGAATGCGCTTTGATTTTGAGTTTACAATTGGTGATTATGAAGGACCTTTGAATTTCTACTTCCGTGGTGATGATGATTTCTGGCTTTTTGTTGACGATGGTTTAAAAGTAGATCTTGGAGGTATTCATTCATCCTATGGTCAGTATTTGGATTTAAACTATTTGCGAGAGAATGAGGATGAAAGGGATAAGACACACAAAGTCAGTATCGTATATGCTGAAAGAGGTGCGTATGGTTCTACCTGCTACATGCAGTTTACACTGCCTAATGTCAAGCCGGTAAGCTTTGAGCCGGATTCTCCGAAAACCTCAGTGAAAGTTGATAAAGTATGGGAAGACCATAATAATCCGAACAGACCGGCATCTATACAGGTAGAACTCCATTATAAGGAGAAGACCGGCAATGAATGGAGGCTTTTTGAGACAATCACACTGAGCCCGATGAATAATTGGCAATATACCTGGACAGAACTTCCAGCAGAAGGATACGACTATAAGGTCAAGGAAGTTGGGGAAAATGGCGGAAAATTCGGAAGATATGAAGTGATATACTCGGAGGAAGGTGGAGTACTCGAAAAAAATGACGGCATCTATTCCGGTACAATCACTAACCGGGCAAGTCCCAGCACTACGATAAACGTAACGAAAGTATGGGATGATGATGGCAACGCAAGCGGTGCGAGACCGGACAGTGTAGATTTCTTCCTGTATTACCGGAATCAAGGTGAAAAGGATTGGAAGCCATATCCTGATGGAAAGCTGACATTAACAAAAAATCAAAATTGGGAAGGATCGTATACGAATCTCCCGGTCTATGCAGGAGACACCGATATTCTTCTGGAGTATACAGTGATGGAGATTTCGGGAGATACTCCGATAAAAGAAGGCGGTACGCTTCCAGGCAAGACAGTAGGTGGAGTGGAATACAGTTATACAGCAAGCTATACCAGTCCGGAAGGACATTTTAGCAGCGACGGTTTTTGGAAGGGATATAAGGCTGTTGCAGGCGGTATAACATTGAATCTCACTGTTACCAACAGTTTGGGAAGAGAAATTGAGGTTATCAAACAGTGGAAAGGCACATTGGAAAGCAAAATTCCGGATTCTATTTATGTGGGCTTGTATCTGAAAAACAGTGAAGGGGTGGAAAAACCGGTGAGCGGTAAAACCTTGCAGCTAACGAAAGCAGGATATTGGAAAGGCAGCTTCAAGTATCTTGGTGACGGAACCTATACCGTGAAGGAACTCCGGCAGATTACAGAAGGCGAGAACGCAGAATTTAATATCAACAAAACGGGCTACATAGGCATCGATGGAGGCGGCAGCGTCACCATCAAGGATGTTGAGTACGATGTAACCTATGCCCAGGGTACGGTAACAAACAACAAGACCACCTACACGATCACCAACCAGGGCAGCTGGCAGATAATCAAGAAAAGCAAGAGCGGACTGCCTTTGGGAGGAGCGGTGTTTACCTTGACAAAAGGCGATTCGAATCCGGTATATACAGGAACGTCCGCAGAAACAACCGGACTGGTCACATGGAAAGACGCAAATGGCGCTGACGTAGATGATATCGCAACAATCGATCCAGGAATCTATACGCTGACGGAGACGACAGCACCGACCGGATATCAGCCGGGAGGAACCTGGAAGATTACCATTGCAAATGGCGTTCCGACTTCCATTGTGAAAACAAACAGCGATGGTACTACTGACAGTAGTGACAAGGGCGAGTATGAAAATGGCATCCTTACCTTCTATTATGAAAATGAGGCGCTGTACGCACTGCCGGATTCCGGCGGAACCGGAATTTACGGGTATGTGTTGGGCGGTATGCTGTTTATGACGGCGGCTGTGTTGATGTTATATAAACAAAGACTCGGAGGGGGTGCTGGACGGAAAAGAAGATAGGAAAGAGTTCAGCGGCTCCGGGCCGCATCAGGACATCAGGGAAAGGCATAATGAAATCGAAAAAAAGAGAGGGAAAAACCCGGAAAAGGAGAGAAAGCATGAAGAAAATAAAAAAGATATTTGCACTTCTGATGACAGTGGCGATGGTGATGGGGCTTGGTGTGACTGCATTCGCAGCTGAAACGACGAATGTAACGATTAAGGTGGATAATGCGGAAAATGCAGAGGTAATGTATCTTCAGATTGTTGAAGCGGATACCACAAGCACTCTGGGTTGGAAATATGTGGACACTTATGCAAATGACTTTGAGGATGTTACTGTAAATAACTTAATTGAGATTGCAAAAGGCGAAGGAACAGAAAATCAATTCGCTACATCTGATAGCATTAATAACACACAAGCGTATGAAGCGTCAGAGCTTGCAGACATACTGGAAGAGTTCAAAACAAAAGTTCTTACTTATGGGACGAAAGTTACGAATAATACATTTTCGGTAACAGCAGGTGGTTTATATGTTCTGGTTCCCTTGAAGAATGATTATACATACAGCCCGACACTCGTGTACGTTCCTGTGAATTCAAATTCAACAACACCTATTGAGGTGGACGTAAAGGGAGCCCCGAACACGCCGGAGAAGGAACTTTTGAACGTAACGGAAGGGAAAATAGAAGATGATACAAAGGAAGGCATTGTTGATAATGACAGAACAGTGACTGCAAATGATCAAGTAGAATACAAAGTAACGATTATATATCCCTTCTTTTCAGATGGTGCAGTTAATAAGACCTTTAAAGTAACAGATACTCTTGAAAATGGTACTTATGTTGACAGTTCTCTTTCGGTAAAGGTTAATAATGCTGATTATAACCAATACGATTTAGAGGCTTTAGATGGATCAGAGATTTCCTCTATTGGAGGAAGAAAGGACTTTGTTCTTGATTTTGATTACGATTCCACTATGGCGGGACAGAAAGTAGAAATTATTTATACCGTAGATGTTAATGATGACATTTCTGATGCAAATCTGCTGAAAAATACAGTAAAGTCAACTATTGGTACAGAGGAAAACCAGAAGATCATTATCTCAGATACAGTTAAAGTAGTGTTTGATAAGGTGGATGCAACGGATAATACTTTGAAACTTGATGGTGCAGTATTTGCTTTGTACGAAGGTACAACAGACGATACTGAAACAGCTACACTGCTTGCTCTTTATGCGGATTTTCCGGCAGGAACAGATTTGAGTAGCATAGAGTTGCCAGAGGATTACGAGCCATATAGGGATCGCCTGAAGTTGAATGACACAACTTTAGCAACTGGTAGCTTTACCATCAACAATCTTGATGCAAACAAATCCTACTACATCAAGGAAATTGTTGCTCCTAACGGCTACAAAGTAGTGGATACTGAATATCAGTTGATTCCTGGCGGAGAAACAGATGGTTATCCGATATTGAATCAGGAGACAACCATCAATGGTGTGCGTACCCTTAAAGATGAATATCGATATAATGATTTCACTGTGAAAATGACTGATGAGAGTCAAGAAGGTATTATCACTAACACCACACTTTCCAAACTTCCGTCCACCGGCGGCATCGGTACTACAATCTTCACCATCGGCGGCTGCGCGATCATGATCGCGGCGGCAGGGCTGTTCTTTGCAACACGGAAGAAAGCAGAAAAGTAATCGAAACTGCATCAGAAGTTTGAAAAAGAGAAGACATTAAAACCCATGAAGACGGGGCGGCTCGTCCGCCCCGTTTTTGAAAAAGAATAGATTTTCACAATGATACAACAACAAGGAGAGCCCGGATGAAAAAAAAGATACTTACCACAATATTTATTGCTTTGTTTTTTTTAGCCGGTTTGTCCCTGCTGCTGTATCCTCTCGTTTCCAACGAATGGAACAGTTACCGGCAGTCGAGGCTGATGACCGGTTATGACGAAGCTTTGATACAGCAGGAGGAGGAAGGAACCATTGACTACACCGAACTGTGGGAGAAGGCAAAAGCATATAACGAGGCGCTTCTTCCGAGCGTCCTTCCGGATTCCTTTGCAGTTGCCCAGGCGGAAGGAGAGGACAGTGAGGCATATCGGACGTACATGGACTGTCTGAATCCGCTTGGCGATGGAATGATGGGAACGGTGGAAATACCGAAAATTAATGTTAAGCTTCCGGTGTTTCATACCACGGAGGAGACGGTACTGGAGCAGGCAGCCGGACACCTTCAGGGGAGTTCGCTCCCGGTGGGAGGAGAGAGCACGCATGCGGTTATCTCGGCACATCGGGGACTTCCAAGCGCGGCGCTCTTTACCGATCTGGACAGGCTGGAGGAGGGAGACCATTTTCTCCTGCATATTCTCGATGATACGCTCTGCTACCAGGTGGATCAGATCCTTGTGGTAGAACCGGAGGAAACGGAAAACCTCGCGGTGGAGGAGGGAAAAGACCTGGTGACGCTGCTGACTTGTACGCCTTACGGGGTCAATAGCCACCGGCTTCTGGTGCGCGGCCACAGGGTTGCGTATGAACCAAAGACCATAGAAGAGGAAGAGCAGACGCCGCTGGCATCTATAAGTCTCCATACGAATTATCTTTTTTGGGCTGCCGCCGGTTTGGCTGCGACGGCTGCTGCCATTGTGCTGTTGGCGTTTCTGGATAGAAAGCGCCGGAAGAAGGCGGAGAACAGAGGTGCAAAGGAGCAGACATGAGACGAAAATATTCAGGAATCCTGTTCGGCTTATTGTTTCTTGTCGGATTTGCCATTCTCGTTTATCCGACGGTGGCAGACCAGTGGAATACTTATCGTCAGAACCGGCTGATCAGCAGTTATGAAGCTGCGGTGGATGAGATGATGCCGGAGGATTTCACAAAGGAATGGGAAGCCGCACGGCAGTTTAACAGTACATTGAAACAAAACAATATCTATGGAGATGTATTCTCCACGGATGAGGAGGAACTGGAGAGTACCGAATATTGGAAGGTGCTGAACATCGGCGGCGACGGTGTGATGGGGTATTTGTCCATTCCGAAGATCGATGTGAAGATTTCTATTTATCACGGATCATCCGATGATGTGCTTCAGACGGGAGCGGGCCACCTGGACGGAACCGGGCTTCCCATCGGCGGAAGCGGTACCCACAGCGTGCTGGCGGCGCACCGGGGACTTCCGAGCGCCAGATTATTCACCGATGTGGATCAGCTGGTTCAAGGAGATCTGTTTTATATCCATGTGTTGGATGAAACGCTTGCCTATCAGGTGGATCAGATCCTGAATATGGTAGACAAAGACGACAGGGAGACTTTGGAGGAGGCTCTTCAGGTGGTTCCGGGAGAGGATCATGTGACGCTGTTTACCTGCACTCCCTATGGGGTGAATTCCCACCGCCTTCTGGTACGGGGAACCCGTGTTCCTTATGAGGGCGAAGAGGAGCTGGAGAGCACTGCGGCGGGTACGATGCTTCAGGCTGTACAGAATTATTACATGCTGTATCTGACTTTGGGATTGTCTGTTACGCTGCTGGTGATATTGGTCATGAAATTTTTGTTCGGACGGAACCGGAAGAAAAACTGCGGGAACCGGACGGAGCAGAGTTCAAAGGAGGGTAAGAAGTGAAGATGACAGAAAACATAAAAATGAAAGGCGCAGCGGTTTTGGCGGTTGTGCTGGCGTTCTCGGCGGCGGGCCTTTCCAGTGTTTACGGGGCGCCGGGCGTCGAAACGGGAAGAAGCTGTTCCCTGTCCTTTGAGCTGGACGGACAGTATGAGGAACTGAACCATACCGGGATTCCGGTGAAGCTTTATCAAGTGGCGGAGATCGCAGACACAGGGGAATATGAACCGCTGGCCGGTTATGAATCGCTGGAACTTGGTGCAGTCGGCGAAAACACTACGGCGGATGAATGGGAGAGTTTCGCCCGGGAAGCATCTGAACTTACCGAAACGCTGGGATCAGAGCCGGAGGTGACGCTTGAAATCGTTCCGGACGAAGAAGGTGTTCCGTCCGCACGGGCGGAAAATCTTTCCACAGGTATGTATCTGGTGGAAGCGGAAAATGTACAGACGGCAGAATACACGTATGCGTTTACGCCGTATCTGGTTTCGCTTCCGAATAATTATTTTTACACGACGGGACAGGACGAATGGGTATACGATGTGACCGCCGGAATGAAACCGCAGCAGACCCCGCGTTATGGATCGCTGGTGATCCGAAAGACACTGACGTCCTACAATGCGACGCTTGGAAGCGCAACCTTTATCTTCCAGGTAGAGGGGGTTAAGGATCAGGAGACGGTGCTCAGTGATGTGGTGTCTCTGGTTTTCGACGGGACAGGAACGAAAAGTCTTGAGATTTCCGGAATTCCGGCGGGAACGGAAGTGACGGTTACAGAGGTTTATGGAAGCGCCAATTATGATCCGGTTTCTCCTGAGACGGAGCGTGTGACAATTCTCGCAGATGGAGAGGAAGGATCTCCTGTGACGGTTGAGTTTGTCAATGATTATAACGGAAAGATGAGTCCGGGCAGTGGAATCGTCAATCATTTTGAATATGACGGCGGAGTCTGGAACTGGCAGAGACAGGCGGACAACTCCGGAGGAATCAATCTGCAGCAGACAAAAGACACGGCGCAGCCGGAACAAGAGTAAGGCTGAGAGAGGAGTGGTATCATGGATAAAAGAAAAAAGAAAACCCTCTGGCTGGCGGCGGCGGCGTTTACGCTTACGATGGGACTGAGTGTCGGGAGCGCGATGGCATATTTCACGACGTATACCGCAGCTTCCGGAAGAGCAGCCCTTGAATTGGAACAGACAGTGACGATCCCTCAGGAAGAAGTCGCAGACTGGACCAAGCATGTAACCATTGAGAATACCGGGGATGTGGACTGTTTTGTGCGGGTAAAGGCTTTTGCCGGGGAGATCTATCAGGACAGCCTGCAGTATTCTGACGATCATGGAAAATGGACACCGGGCGAGGACGGTTACTATTATTATAGTGATGTGGTTCCGGCGAAAGAGGAAGGGAAGGATCCCTACCGTACGGAGGAACTGCGGATCCATATTGACAATATGGACAGAGAGCAGAGCTTTAATATTATCCTGGTTCAGGAAAGTACGCAGGTTCTTTATGACGAACAGGGAAATCCGACTGCGGACTGGAACCGGATTATGGATTCTGATGAGACTGTGTATGCAGAGGAGGATGAGGAGCAATGAAAAAAAAGAAAATTCCCTTCCGGCTTGTAACGTCCGTTCTTCTGTCAGCTTCCGCGGTGCTGCTGATCGGAAGCACAGTGGGAAGCGCCCGGGCGGCGCTTACTTATTACAGTGAAAACTACGGCGCTCAGGTGACAGTCTCTAATATTGGAGTCAGCCTGCTGGAAAACGGTGAGACAGTGAGCCGAAGAGATTATGACCAGAATGGGCAATGGAACGAAAGCAGCGGAGAACTTCTGAAACATCTGCAGAATGAAACAATCGTTCCGGGCAAGGAGTATCAGGAAGCGCTCAGCGTTTCCAACAGTGGTTCTATCGACAGTTACGTCCGGGTGATCCTGACAAAAAGCTGGCTGAATCCGGAGGACGGGGAAACTGCAGACACGACGCTTTCTCCGGCGCTGATCGATCTGGATTTTACACAGGACAGCGGCTGGATCGTTGACGAAGATGCTTCCACAGCAGAACGCACGATCCTGTATTACTCTGAGATTCTTCCGGCGGGAGATACGACGCCGGCATTGTCGGATACCATCCGGATCGATCCGTCTGTAGCGGACAAAGTGGAGGAAACGGTTACGATCGATGAGAATGGGTACAAGACGATTACATTTACTTATGCATACAACGGATATACGTTTCAATTGGATGCTGAGGTTCATGCAGTGCAGACACACAATGCTCAGGAGGCAATAAAAAGCGCCTGGGGCGTTGATGTGGAGGTGGATGCAGATGGAACTCTTCGGCTGCGATAGGAGGTGCGGGGGATGAAAAGGAAAATTTTATGTTTTGTGATTGCCGCAGCAATGACCGCAGCCATGGGAACAAAGACATCTGCGGAGGAATTTCAGGGAAAAAGAAGCTGGACGGTGGAGTTTGACGGGGAGGCGGTTGAGAGTAATTTTCAGTCCTCGGAACTGACCGAACAGATTTACCAGATACAGCCGGGGGATTCTATTGAGCTTCAGGTTGCCATTGGAAACAGCGGCGGCAGTGAAACGGATTGGTATATGACAAATGAGGTCCTTCAGTCTCTGGAAGACAGTCAAAGTGTTGCGGAAGGCGGTGCATACGGTTATGAATTGTCTTATGTGGGACCGGATGGCACGGAAACCGTAATTTACAGCAGTGCGTCGGTGGGCGGAGAGACAGATGCGGGAGAAGAAGGCCTGCACCAGGCAACCGGATCGCTGGAAGACTATTTCTATCTGGACCGTCTCGCGGATGGAGAAAAAGGACAAGTGCTTTTGCGGGTTCAGTTGGATGGCGAAACACAGGGCAACGATTACCAGGATACGCTGGCAAGGCTTCAGATGAATTTTGCCGTGGAAAAAGTGGAACCGAATATGGTAACGGAACAGGGGGAAGATACGGTTGTGAACCGTGTCGTCCGTAAGATCGTCACCACAACGCCGAGGACGGGAGACCCGACACAGATGCTCGGGCTTTGCGCAGCGGCGTTTGTGAGCGGTACAGCGCTTTTGATCCTGGCAGTGGGAACAATGAAAAATCGCCGCAGGAACCGGAAAGGAGACCAGAGATCATGACAAAGAGGATGAAAAGAAAAGGAAAAAGCCCAGGCGTGTTTCTGGCTTTCGTACTGGTTCTTTGCCTGTCTTTCGGAGGTTCTCCTGTGAGAGTCTTCGCGGAGGAATATACGTATCAGGTGACGTTTTACAGCGGAAATCAGGGCGCTTTTTACAGTACAGAGGGACTTTATGTGAATAACATGGAAAGCGGCTCGGATTATTCTGCTGTACTGCGAAATGGAGCAATCACGGTCAGCGGTCTGAAGCGGGGGGATATCGTATCTTTTGATGTGCAGGCAGGTGCGGTGGAACTGCCGGAAGACAGCAAATATTATATCCGCGGCGTGCGCCAAAGCGGACGTGACAATGATACGGTGCAGTCTTCTGCGTTCCATGTGGAGAGAGACGCAGAGTATGTTGTGGCATACGGGATCAGAGGAAATCTGGCGTCGTATACGGTACAGTATCAGGATACGGAGGGAAACATACTTGCGCCAAGCCGTACGTATTATGGAAACGTAGGAGACAAGCCGGTGGTAGCATACCTTTATGTAGAAGGCTATAATCCTCAGACACTGGCGCTGACAAAAACATTGTCAGAAAATGAAGCAGAAAATGTGTTTACGTTTGTATATACCCCTGTTCCCACCGAGGTGATCACGGAACCAGGCGAAACGGTGGTTCATACAACGACTGTGACGGAGCCGGTATCTGAAACCGCAGAGGAAGAGGAGACGAATACCCTTCCGGACACTGGCGCGGGCGGAGAAGGCGAGGACGAAACGGATGCGGCAGCGGACGCCGGAACTGGCGCGGATACAGCAGCGGACGCCGGGACTGGCGCGGAAGGTACTGCCGATGAGGGAGCGGAAGATACGGCTGCAGAAGGAGAAGACGGTACGGGAGACGAGACAACCGATATCTCGGAAGAAGAAGTGCCGCAGGGAACCCAGGATTTGACAGATTTGGACGAGGAAGAGGTGCCGCAGGCAAATCAGGATCTTGACAAGGAAGAAATGGAAAAGAACCTGCCGATGGTAGCGTTTGTGGGGCTTGGAGTGTTGGCGGCGGCAGCGCTTGGCGCGCTTGTATTTGTTGTGAGAAAGAAAATGAAAGCGTCATAAAAAGCAGACGAGGGAAAGAAACGGGTAAGACGTCAGGATGCGGTTCATGGAATCAGAAGGTCTTTGCAGGAAACAGCAGGACTTTTTCCGTGGATGCATGCCTGGCGTTTTCTGCTTGATTTTCGCATAAGAGAAAGGGAGCTGAAAAAAACGGACATATTCATATTGACAGTATGACTATCACTCCAATGGATTCTGTATACTTCCCTGAATTTCACCTATACTGACTGTATAAGACTAATACAGCAGGAGGTAGTGACGCATGGTATCACTGGGGCGTCAGATTGCAAAGTTCCGGAAAAAGCGGGGTTTAAAGCAGGAAGAACTGGCGGAAATGGTTTCTCTCAGCACAAGCTACATCAGTGCGATCGAGCGGGGAGTGAAAAATCCGACGCTGGAGAATTTTATAGCCATTGCGAATGTTCTGAAAGCCTCTTCGGATGAACTGCTTGGTGAAGAACTGGAAGTACGGTTTGATATTCATATGACACAGCTCGGCGCGTTGCTGGAGAATCTGGATGATCGTGAAAAGGAGCGGATTCTTCATGTGGTCGCTGTGATGATAGCGGATGCGGGAAAGTAAAGGACAGACATAACAGCCAACGATTATGTCTGTCCTTTTTCGGGGAGAGAAGAGGAAGGCGGACAGACGCAGGAGAAACGAAGGAGAAGGGAAGGAAGTACGGTGGAAGGCGGGTATGGCAGATTTGACGGCTATTACGCGAAGTACAAAGAGTATGTAACGAAAAACCTGATGAAGCTCACAAAAGGAGATAAACAGTTGACCGAAGATTTATCGCAGGAAGTGTGGCTGGCCTTTTACCGTGAAATGGATCAAGTGATACCCATCGGAGACGACGGGATCCGCGGCTGGCTGTATATGGTCGGAAGGCGCAAGTTTCTTGACAATATGGATCTCGCCTACCGGAGCAGGGAAATGTTCGCGGAGGACATGAAAATCGACGAAAAAGCGCCCGATGATACCGTGGCTGTGAGAAGGAGAAGAAATATATCCGGCGATACCGAAGATGTGATACTTACCCGGCTGATGTTCGAAGAATATATAGCGGGGCTTACCGGGACGGAACGGATTCTGGTACTGTGCAAACTTTGCGGAATCCCGCCGAGGGACGCCCTCCCGGATCTGGACTGTACGGACGTCGCCCTCCGGGTAAGAGTTTCAAGGGCGATGAAGAAGCTGCGGGATTATCTGGAAGGGTGAGACGGAATGCATGGCAGAACGGAATGTTTGAAATTCTTTGTTTTTCTTAAAATTGTCTTAAACCCCTATATTTTTCAGAGAATTTCAGCTATACTAAGGATAGAGTATTGAAAAGCCGGAGAATCCGGTTCACTGACACTGTTCTTCCGAAGGCTGCCGGTAAAGCGAACCGAAAAAACAGCTGCGCAGGGAACAGTTCGTTAACCAGTAGATTGAAAATAAATGGCTATCTATTTATTTTGCGATGTACTGGAGAAGAGAAAGGATGGTTTTTATGGATTTAGGAGAAGGATTAAAGAAAGTATTTCTGGCAGGCGTAGGAGCGGTAGCGACCACCGCGGAGACGGCAAAAGAAGTGATCGACGACCTTGTGAGCAAGGGAGAACTGACCATGGAGCAGGGCAAGGTTCTGAATGAAGAGCTGAAACGAAATGCGAAACAGAAGGTGAAGCAGCATGTGACCGTCAATGTGACCAAGGAATTCAAGGACGCATTTTCCGCCGTGGAGCACATGAACACAGAGGAGCTGGAAGCGCTGAAAGAAGAGATCCGGAAGGCGGAAGAAAAGGCGGCACAGGAAGCCCGTGAAAAAGCCGAGGAGGAGGCGCAGCAGGCGGCACAGGAGGGAGCTGCCGCGAGAGAAGAAGCCCCGGAAGAAACCGCAGACAGCGGACAGGCGGCAGAAGACGGAAGCATACAGAGCGAAGGACAAGAAGCCGGAACAGGAGAAGCAGATACCGATGACGCATCTGCAGGAAACAATGCGGGCTGAGAACGAACACGCCGGAACGAGACTGGGGGAAATTCTCAAAGTCCTGCGGAGGCACCAGATCGGAAAAGGTCTCACACCTGTAAAGCTGAGAGAGATTCTGGAAGATCTTGGGCCGACCTACGTCAAGCTGGGACAGATCATGTCCATGCGGTCCGACGTACTTCCGGAGGAATACTGCAGGGAACTGACCAGCCTGCGGACACAGGTAAGACCCGTGGAATTTCACCAGATGAAAGACCTGCTGGAGCAGGAGCTTGGCGCTCCGGTCTCCCAGGTCTTTTCCAGTCTGGACGAAAAACCTCTGGGTTCAGCGTCCATCGCCCAGGTACACAGAGGACGTCTGTTAAGCGGAGAAGAAGTTGTCGTCAAGATCCAGCGCCCCAACATCCATGAGATCATGGCAGAAGACATCGCCCTGATGCGGAAAGCCGCCGGAATGATGAACCTGGCGATGCAAACCAAAGATATCGTGGACTTCCGCTCGATCATAGAAGAAATGTGGAAGACCACCCAGGAAGAAATGGATTTCCAGAAAGAAGCCGCAAACCTGGAACTCTTCGCGGAAAACCAGAAAGACATCGTCTACATAACAAGCCCCAAAGTCTACCGGGAATACACCACATCCAAGGTTCTGACCATGAGCTATATCGGAGGCCTGCAGATCGACCGTCTGGAAGAACTCCGGGCGCTGGGCTATGACAACACCGAGATCGGACAGAAAGCGGCAGAGAACTACTGCAAACAGATCCTGGAAGACGGATTTTTCCATGCAGATCCCCATCCGGGCAACCTGTGGATCGAAAACGGAAAAATCGCCTGGCTGGACTTCGGCATGACCGGCCGCTTGTCCGAAGGGATGAAACACATCCTGAAAAACGCGATCATGGCGATCCTGCAGAACGACATCTACTCCCTGAAAAACACCTTCCTCGCTCTCGGAACCCCAAAAAATCCAGTCAACCACGCCCAGCTCTACACCGACCTGGACGACATCGTCCGCCGCTACCTGAGTATGGATTTCGGAACCATGAACCTGGGAAACCTGCTGGAAGAACTCCTGGATATGCTGAAGACCCACGAGATCTCGATCCCCTCAGACATCACAATGCTGTGCCGGAGCATGATGACCATGGAAGGAACCCTGAAAGCCTGTTCCCCCAATGTCAACCTGATCCAGATCCTGTCCATCCACATGTCCCAAAGCATCTGGAAAGAACTGGACCTGAAACACGAACTCCGCCACAACGCCCGGCTGATCTACATGTCCTCCGCCAAAGCCCTGGAGATTCCAGCTCAGCTGTCCGACCTGCTGAACATCGTAAAAAACGGCCAGGTCCGCATCAACCTCCAGGAAAACGAAGGCCGCCAATGGCGCAAAAGCATCTACGCCATCGCCAACCGCCTGACCCTGTCCCTCCTGGCGGCAGCGATGCTCCTCGCCTCCGCCATCTTCAGCTTCACCGACATCCACCCACAGATATTGGGCATGCCATGGATTTCCTTCTTATTTTTGATTATATCAGGCATACTGATTTTATATCTGCTGATAATTATCCTATTAAAACGATAACCCCCCAAGCGACAGGCCGGGGAGCGGCGGGAGCGGGCGGCGAGGGAGGATTTGCAGAATTCAGCTTCTTGCGACTGCCAGCGGACATCCAGGGTATGGTGTCCGACCTGTCAAAATCCAAACGCAGCCAAAACAAAAGAGCACCAGGGCGAACACCATACCCTGGATGTCCGAGGGCCGGAGTGAGAAGCGAATCTGCAAATCCCGCCCAAAGCCGCCCGCTCCCGCCGCTTCCCGGCCGTCCGCCTTCGAAAAACCCTTGACGTGGCAGAGAAATGGTGATATAATCAAACAGCGACATGGAAGAAGGTCTTTTTTTTATGCATAAAAACAGCGGGTACGAACGCTGCAGCCGCACAGAAAAAGACCGCCGCAAACGTCAGCGATGACGGAAAACGCAAATACACAGTGGAGGTGGAAGTCGTGCGCGTAAAAATCACATTGGCATGTACGGAATGTAAACAGCGTAATTACAACATGACAAAAGAGAAAAAAAATCATCCGGACAGAATGGAAACAAAGAAATATTGTAAGTTCTGCAAGAGACACACAATGCACAAAGAGACCAAATAATTTTGGTAAGAGGTGAGCAAATGGCAGAGGCTGAGAAAGACAAAAAATCCGGAAAAAGCTGGTTCAAAGGATTGAAATCCGAATTTGGCAAGATTATCTGGACCGACAAGAAAACCCTCGGAAAGCAGACCGTTGCAGTCGTTGCAATTTCTGCGGTCCTGTGCGGACTGATCACACTGGTCGACAGCGTCGTTCTGGAAATCGTCAACTTACTGATTAAATAAGGAAAAGGTGAGCAAATGTCAGAAGCAAACTGGTATGTAGTCCACACCTATTCGGGCTATGAAAACAAAGTAAAAGCCAATATTGAGAAGACAATCGAAAACCGTCACCTTGAGGACCAGATTCTGGAAGTACGTGTCCCGATGGAAGAAGTCGTTGAGATCAAGAACGGCGCCAAGAGACAGGTACAGAGAAAATTGTTTCCAGGCTATGTTCTTCTGAACATGGTGATGAACGATGATACCTGGTATGTGGTCCGCAACACCAGAGGTGTGACCGGATTCGTAGGTCCGGGCTCAAAGCCGGTGCCCCTGACTGAAACAGAGATGATGAACCTGGGGATCAATGAAACAACCGAAAAGGTTGAGTTTGATCTGGAAGAAGGGGATACAGTCACTGTTACAGGCGGTGCTTGGAAGGATACGGAAGGTATCATCCAGAGTATCAACAGAGCAAAACAGATGGTTACCATCAATGTTGAGCTGTTCGGCCGCGAAACGCCGGTAGAAATTAGTTTCGCTGAAGTTAAGAAGATGTAAGAAACGCGTTCTGCGTTTCGTGGGAGGGAAATTCCCGCAATTACCACATTGATTTTAGGAGGTGCCTAAAATGGCAAAGAAAGTAGAAGGATACATCAAATTACAGATTCCAGCTGGTAAAGCAACACCAGCGCCACCAGTTGGTCCGGCTCTTGGACAGCATGGTGTAAACATCGTACAGTTTACAAAAGAATTCAATGCAAGAACAGCAGATAAAGGCGATGTGATCATCCCTGTAGTTATCACTGTTTACGCAGACAGAAGTTTCAGCTTCGTAACAAAAACTCCGCCGGCAGCAGTTCTTCTGAAGAAAGCCTGCAACATCAAATCTGGTTCAGGCGTTCCGAACAAGACAAAAGTTGCAACGATTTCCAAGGACAAGATCCGTGAAATCGCAGAGATGAAGATGCCTGACCTGAATGCGGCATCTATCGAAGCAGCTATGAGCATGATTGCTGGTACAGCAAGAAGTATGGGTATCGTAGTAGAGGACTAATCGTAACGAAAGAGATCCTCGCCCGTTGAAGACGTGGGAGGGACATTCCCGCAATTACCACCAGGAGGTTATTAGAAAATGAAACACGGAAAGAAATATTTAGAAGCTGCGAAAGCAGTAGACCGTACAACTTTGTACGACCCGGCAGACGCTATTTCTACAGTAAAGAAACTGGCTACTGCTAAATTTGACGAGACAATCGAAGTTCATATCAAGACAGGCTGTGACGGACGTCACGCTGACCAGCAGATCCGTGGCGCGGTTGTACTGCCGCACGGAACAGGAAAACAGGTTCGCGTCCTGGTATTCGCAAAAGGTGCAAAGGCTGATGAGGCTGCAGCAGCCGGCGCAGAATTCGTAGGAGCAGAGGAACTGGTTCCGAAGATCCAGAACGAAGGCTGGTTTGATTTCGACGTTGTTGTAGCAACTCCGGATATGATGGGTGTTGTTGGACGTCTGGGACGTGTACTTGGACCGAAGGGCTTAATGCCAAACCCGAAGGCTGGTACCGTAACGATGGACGTTACAAAGGCTGTACAGGAAATCAAGGCTGGTAAGATCGAGTACCGTCTTGACAAAACCAACATTATCCACGTGCCAATCGGAAAAGCTTCTTTCACAGAGGAGCAGTTAAGCGACAACTTCCAGACGCTGATCGATGCAATTAACAAGGCTAGACCAAACACTCTGAAGGGACAGTACCTGAGAAGTGTAACACTGGCTCCGACCATGGGACCTGGTGTTAAGGTTAACCCGGTAAAACTTGCATAACGATATATTGAAAAAAAGATCCTGCCAGGGCGGAAACGCCTCGGCGGGATCTTTTTTTGTATTGCTTTCTATGTGAATCCAGCAGCTATTTTGTATTTGATGCACCGGCTTCCTGCAGCTTCAGCTGCCGGGATGCCTTTCTGGTCTGCAGAGGCGTTGTGTGGAATCGCTCGCGGAACAGTTTGTGAAACAGTTTGTCATTGGTAAACCCGTGGCGTTCTTCCAGCTCGCGGATGCTGAGATCCGTGGCAACCAGATCCCGGTACAGGCAGGACAGCCGATAGTCGTTCAGATACTGCAGGTAAGTAGTGCCCATGTTTTCCTTAAAAAACCGGCAGAAATACTCCGGCTGGAGCGCCGCTACCTGAGCAGCCTCTTTCAGAGTGATGGGCGACCGGTAATTTTGGTGCGTATAGGAGAGCACCGCGTCGAGGCGGGAAAGGACACGGGAACTTTTTGGATGATAATCAACAGGCATTTCCTGAAGAAACTTCCGGTAAAGCAGATCAAGAAATTCAAACAGATCCCGCTGAAAGCCCAGCAGATAGCCAGAACGGCCATTCTCCTGCAGCCGCATCATATCCAGAAGCAGATTCCGCAGTCTCTGGATATTCTCCTGTACCTCCGGGTTTGGACTGTCATAGTCGATCACAAACCAGAGATGGGAGACGTCAGGCAGGAAAGACAAAAGAAGATCATCGGGGATCTGCATCAGGATCGTCCGGTTCCCGGAGGGACACCGGGACGCATGCACCAGACCGGAATTGATCAAAAGCATCTGACCGGGCTCCAGGGTAATGGTAAGATCAAAGAGCGTCACAACCGCGGTTCCCTCCAGCACATAAATAATCTCAATCGCCTCATGCCAGTGACTCGGAGAAAAACTGCCGTGATCGACAGATACATCAAAACGGATCTGCTTATCATCCGAGACGGCGATCGTCTCTTTCCTCGTTTTCTGTAAATTTCTTTGGATGATCTGTGACATTTGGAAACTCCTCTCTGTTGTGAATGGATGCTCTTGGCATTATCATATCATGAAATATTCGTCAGGACAATGTGACTTCCTGCTTTTAAGGGCTGAAGCACATTTTCACAGTGATTTATTTGATAAATAAGCGGACGTGCGCCGCCGTATGAGAAAATCTGTACGGCGGTTTTCTATACCCCAAAAGCACCTCTACACACACGGCTTCTCAAAGTAAAATCGGCGTTTTTACGAAAGATTTAAAATATCCGGAGACAACAAACAGAAAAACTCCCTGCGCGGGTGGCAGCCGCCCGCCGAACACGGATGCCACCCGCGCAGGGAATTTTTCGTCCGCTTTGCCAGCTCAAAATTTCATTCAAAACCCCAGATTTTACATATACTTAACATAATTTGCGCAAAAAATACCGGAATTAACATAGATTTTACCATTTGCTGATTTTGAATTTTACACAAAATTGTTAAGATTGATTTGTAAAAACGAAATGTAAAGTTCTTCAAACCAAAAAATGAACTGAAACAAGGAGAAAAAACGATGAAAAGAAAAATTATGGCATTAGTTATGACAGCAATTGTAGCGACAGGCGTGCTTGCAGGATGCGGTGGAAATTCCGATTCCACAAGTACTTCCGGATCTTCAGAAGGATCCACTTCCGAATCCTCGGCTTCCGCATCAGCGGCATCCGGAGAAGCGGCAGCAGATGAGCTGAGCGGAACCATTACCGCAGCAGGTTCTTCCGCACTGAAACCTCTGGCAGATGACGCGGCTGAGTATTTCAATGAGCTGCACCCGGATGTTTCCATTACCATCGATGCAGGCGGTTCCGGACAGGGACTTCAGCAGGTGGCTGACGGTACCGTAGATATCGGAAACTCCGATGTTACCGCAGAAGAGAAGCTGGACGCATCCATGGCAGAAGGCCTGGTAGACCATCAGGTTTGCGTTATCACCATGGCTCCGATCGTAAATCCGGATGTTGCTGAGGCAGGAGTTACCGACCTGACCAAAGATCAGCTGATCTCCATCTTCACAGGCGAGACCACAAACTGGAGCGAAGTAGGCGGACCGGATGAGGACATCGTCCTGATCACACGTCCGGAATCTTCCGGTACAAGAGCAACCTTCGAGAAATATGCGCTGGACGGAAACAAAGAGGCATCCAACACCTCCATGGAAACAGATGATTCCGGAGTTCTTCTGCAGAATGTAAGAGATACCAAAGGCGCGATCGGTTATGTAGCTCTTTCCTATCTGACCGGAGAGGACACAGGCGTTTCCACAGTAGCGATCGACGGTGTTGAGCCGACACTGGAGAATACTTATAACGGAACCTACCCGGTATGGACTTATGAACATATGTATACCAACGGCGAGCCGAACGAAGTGGCACAGGCATTCCTTGACTACATCATGTCTGATGACTACGGCACCCGTATGGAGGAACTGGGCTACGGCGTATCTTCCAAGATGACGGTAACAGAGCACTAAGTATAGCAAAAAGGGAAGGCGGGCACAGAGGCATCTATGCCCGCCTTTTATAACGCAATGGAAAAGGGAAGGCTGCCGGCGGCAGAGGACCCATATGGTGAAGAGGAATTTTTATGAATACAACAAAAGGCATGTTTAGAAAAGAATATTTTTGGCGCACACTGATGACGGTCTGCGGTTTGTTTGTCATCGTTCTGACCATCAGCATCGGCGCGTTTCTGGTTTATCAGGGGTCCGGAACCTTTACAAAGTTCGGGCACAGCCTGATGGAATTTCTGGGTTCCACTGCATGGGATCCGGCGGATGGAGCGGACGGCGGCGGAACCGTCGGCGCACTGATCTTTATCGTGGGATCGCTGTCCACCTGCGGGCTGGCGCTTCTGATTTCCACTCCGTTCGCACTGGGCTCTGCGATCTTTATGACAGAGATCGCTCCGAAATTCGGAGAAAAATTTTATCGCCCGGTAGTTCAGATCTTTGCAGGTATTCCTTCCGTCGTTTACGGATGGGTCGGCCTGACGGTACTGGTTCCGGCAATCCGCGATCTTTTTGATCTTCAGGTAGGTCATTCTCTGCTGGCGGCGGGAATCGTTCTGGCGATCATGATCTTCCCGACGATCACCAGCGTTTCCGCAGACGCGATCCGCGCGGTATCCAAAGACTGCCGTATGGCAGCTTACGGACTGGGCTCCACCCGCTGGCAGACCACTTACCGGATTGTGCTTCCGGCTGCATTTCCGGGAGTCATCTCCGGTGTGATCCTTGGCCTTGCCCGTGCGTTTGGCGAGGCGCTTGCGGTAGCGATGGTCATCGGACAGACGACGGCGCTTCCTACCAGCATTTTCTCGAGAACAAAGACGCTGACCACCGAGATCGCTTCTCAGATGGGAAATGCGATGGAAGGCGGAGAATTGAAAACCGCGCTGTGGACCATGGCACTTCTGCTTTTCCTGATGTCCCTGCTGTTCATCTTCCTGATCCACTTCTTCTCAGGTAAAAATCCGGAGAAAGCCGGTGAAAAAAGCACAAAACGTGCGGCAGCCGGAGAAAAGAAGAATGAAACCGTAAGTCAGGTGCGCGCGATGGAACAGGAAGAAGATAAGAACATCGCGGGCAGCCGTGTTATGGAAGGAGGAAAATAATCATGAATAAGATTAAGCGTTCTATCGGTGTGGACAAAGTCATGACGGTTGTGTTTTACTGCATCGCCATCTTCTTCTTTGCCCTCCTGATCGGTTTTGCCTCCTACGTGATCATCGGAGGCCTGGCGGGTGCAACCCCTGAAATGTTTGCTTTTGAACGGTCCGGAAGTATCGGAAATCAGCTGTTCAATACTCTGTACCTTGTATTTATCTCTCTTGTATTTTCTGTGCCGATCGGCGTATGCGGCGGTATTTACCTGGCAATGTACGCAAAACAGGGTCCGCTGACAAAGTTTCTTCGTATCTGTATTGAAACTCTGTCTTCCCTGCCGTCCATCGTTGTCGGCCTGTTCGGATACCTGATCTTCCTGGTGATGGCAGGACTGGGAAGAAGCCTGATCGCAGGTGCGCTCTGTGTATCAATCCTGACACTGCCTCTGATCACAACGACGACGGAAGATGCCATCAATGGACTTCCGGAAGGTTATCTGCAGGCAAGCCTCGGACTTGGAGCCACCCGCTGGCAGTCTATCTTCCATGTGCTTCTCCCGGCGTGTGTGCCGAGAATCATGACCGGTGTCATCCTGGCGGCAGGACGTGGATTTGGAGAGGCGGCGGCGCTGCTTTATACGACAGGATCCGGAAGTGACCTGCGGTGGAGCAACTGGGATCTGTCGGCGCCTACCTGCCCGCTGAATATTTTCCGGCCGGCGGAGACACTTTCCCTTCAGATCTGGAATCTGCAGACCAACGGACAGGACCGCGCCCTTGCGAATCTGTCTTCTGCAGTTCTGCTGATCCTTGTTCTTGTCTTTAATATCGGGGCAAATGCCCTCAGCCGCAGAATCAGCAGAAAGAGTGCCGGAGAAGCTGCTTAAATTAGGATGAGCAGCCGTTCAGCCGGCGGAAGGTTACTGAGTCTGTAGGACAGAATGGAATATAACGGAAGAAACGAAAGGAATATAAGAAATGGAACAGAAAAATGGTGCAAATGCTCACAGCAAGTTTGAAGTGGAACATCTGAATCTGCATTACGGAAATTTCCACGCGCTGAAAGATATCAATATGAAAATCGAAGAACATGAGATTACCGCGTTTATCGGACCATCCGGATGCGGAAAATCCACCTTTCTGAAAACATTGAACCGCATGAATGACCTGGTAGAGAATGTAAATATTGAAGGAAAGATCCGTCTGGACGGTGCGGATATTTTTCAGGATCTGGATGCGATCAGTCTTCGCCACAGAGTCGGTATGGTCTTCCAGCAGCCGAATCCGTTTCCGAAGAGTGTTTACGACAATGTTGCCTATGGTCCGAGAATCTTCGGCATCCGCAAGAAATCCCAGCTGGATGAAATCGTAGAGCGCAGCCTTCGTCAGGCAGCGATCTGGGATGAACTGAAAGATCGTTTAAACAAGAGTGCGCTTGGCCTTTCCGGAGGACAGCAGCAGCGTCTCTGTATCGCAAGGACACTGGCTGTGGAACCGGAGGTTATTCTGATGGATGAGCCGACTTCTGCGCTGGATCCGATTTCTACCTCAAAAATTGAAGACCTTGCTACGGAGTTGAAAAAAGACTATACGATCGTCATGGTAACGCATAACATGCAGCAGGCGGCACGTATTTCTGATAAAACTGCTTTCTTCCTGCTGGGAGAAGTGGTAGAATATAATGATACGGAGCAGCTATTCTCCATGCCGAAAGATAAGAGAACAGAAAATTATATTACAGGGAGGTTTGGCTGATATGAGAGATCGTTTTACCCAGCAGATGGAAAAACTGCATGTGGAGCTGATTGAGATGGGAGCGCTTTGCGAACAGGCGATCAGCCGTGCATATCAGGTTTTGATGGAAGAAGACCCGCAGGCGGCGCAGGATCTTCGGAAAAAAGATGCTGCCATTGATGAAAAGGAACGGGAGATTGAGAGCAGATGTCTGAAGCTTCTGCTTCAGCAGCAGCCGGTGGCAAGTGATCTGCGCCAGGTGTCTGCGGCATTGAAGATGATTACCGATATGGAAAGAATCGGAGATCAGGCTTCCGATATTGCGGAGATTGTTCAGACGACCCACCTGAAAGCGCCGGGAGAGAACATCCGTCTGAAAGATATGGCACAGATCACCCAGCGCATGGTGTCCAAGAGTGTGGATGCCTATGTAAAGCAGGATCTTGGCATTGCCCGTCAGGTAATCCGTGAGGATGATCTGGTAGACCATCTGTTTGAAGAAGTGAAGAACGAGCTGGTCTGCGCGCTGAAGGACGGAACTTCTTCGGGAGAGCAGTCCCTGGATTATCTTATGATCGCAAAGTACTATGAAAGAATCGGAGACCATGCGACCAACATTGCAGAATGGGTGGAATTTTCTATTACGGGACAGCATGAAGGAGAATGACAATGATTTATTGCGTGGAAGATGAGAGAAATATCCGGGAATTGATCGTATATACGCTGGAGTCCAGTGGCTTTCACGCCAAGGGGATGGACAGCGGACAGGAGTTGATGCAGGAGCTGGAAAAAGAGCTGCCGGAACTGATTCTTCTGGATGTCATGCTTCCCGGGGAGGACGGCCTGGAGATCCTGAGCCGTCTGAAAGCTTCCGAAGTGACCAGACAGATTCCGGTGATCATGGTAACAGCGAAGGGCGCTGAATACGATAAGGTTATGGGGCTTGACTACGGCGCGGACGATTATATCACAAAACCGTTCGGAATGATGGAATTTATCGCCAGGATCCGTGCGGTGCTGCGGAGAGCCGGCAAGGAAGAGAAGAATCAGGAGGTACTCCAGATCGGCGATATCCAGATCCAGGTCAAACAGCATCAGGTGCTGATCGGCGACCAGAAAGTGACGCTGACGCTGAAGGAGTTTGAACTTCTGAAATATCTGATGGAAAATCAGGGCATTGTCATGTCCAGAGACCGTCTGCTCGGCCATGTGTGGGGCTATGATTTCGACGGCGAGACGAGGACGGTGGACGTTCATATCCGGACGCTTCGCCAGAAACTGGGTCATTGCGGAGATATGATAGAAACGGTACGCGGCGTCGGCTACCGGATAGGAGGGTAAGCCGGTGAAGCGAAGAATATTCAAACATCAGGTAATTCTCGTTGTTACTGCAATCATTCTGACGTTTCTCTCCATGAGCTGGTTCATGTACAATAATCTGAGCGAACAGATGCAGGAAGCAGTCAAGGACGAGTGCCAGGTGATGGCGTATGCAGTGAACACATATGGAGAAGAATATGTGGAGAAGGCTGGAACACGGACGGAAAGCCGAGTCACCCTGATCGCTTCCGATGGAAGCATTCTTTACGATTCTGTAGAAGAGGAATCGTCTATGGAAAACCACAGCAGCCGTCCGGAGTTTGAAACGGCGGTGCGAAATGGCAGCGCGCAGATTTCCCGTTATTCCAACACGCTGCAGACACAGACGTTCTACTATGCGATTCGTCTGGACGATGGCAATGTTCTGCGGCTTGCCAGCACAACGGAAAGCGTGTTTGCGTTTATCACTTCCGGAATTGCCGGAGTGATCCTGCTGATTCTTGCGATCCTGCTGGTTACGATGCTGTTTGCAAACCGCATGACCCGTCAGTTGGTAGAACCGATCAACCATCTGGATCTGGAACATCCCATGGACAATGTGGCGTACGATGAACTGGAGCCGCTGCTGAAGAGGATCGACCAACAGCAGAATAAGATCCGCGAGCAGGTCAACCAGATGAAGCAGAATCAGGAAGAATACATGACGATCACCGAGTACATGAAGGACGGCCTGATCGTCACTAATCAGTCGGATGTCCTGTCTATCAACCGTTCTGCCCAGGAACTGTTTGATGTGACGGCAAAGGAATGTGTCAACCACAATATCATCACAGTCAGCCGTAACCAGGAGCTGAAGGAAGCGCTGGATGAAGCGCTGACAGGAAAGTCCAACGAACGCCTGCTGGAGGTACAGGGACGTACGTATCAGCTGCTGGCAAATCCGGTACGGGTGAACAACCAGATATCCGGTGCGGTGATCCTGGTTCTGGATGTCACGGAGAAACAGAAAGCGGAAAACATGCGGAAGGAATTTTCCGCAAATGTTTCCCACGAACTGAAAACACCGCTGATGTCCATTTCCGGCTACGCAGAGATCATCGAGAACAATATGGTAAAACCGGAAGATATTCCGAAGTTTGCCGGACGGATCCACAGCGAGGCAAGCCGTCTGAGTTCTCTGGTGGAAGACATCATCAAGCTGTCCCGGCTGGACGAGACCGACAAATCTATTATGATGGAAGATGTGGAGCTGTATCAGCTCTGCAAGGACGTGGAAGGCCAGCTGATGCTGCGGGCAAAAGAGCGGAATGTCCAACTGAATGTGGATGGCCAGATGGCGGTTGTACACGGCGCGCGGCAGATCCTCTATGAAATGGTCTACAACCTCTGCGACAATGCGATCAAGTACAACAAAGCCGACGGCAAAGTAAAGATTTCGGTGGGATACAACAAAGAGAGACATCCGGTCATCCGTGTGGAAGATACGGGTATCGGAATCCCGAAAGAAGAGCAGGAGCGGATCTTTGAACGTTTCTATCGCGTAGACAAGAGCCATTCCCGCGCTACCGGAGGCACAGGCCTTGGATTGTCCATCGTGAAACACGGAGCGATCCTGCATGATGCAAAGATCGAAGTGGACAGCACACCGGAGATTGGCACAAGCATCAGTGTGATCTTTGGGGGAAATTCGATGCAGAGCAGAGTATAATAAAATTTTAATAACCGTTGACCTGTCAGGATAAGGTCGACGGTTATTTTTATACGCTTTTTAGAGCGTGTTTGAAAATTCATTCCGGTCTCTGATTTCGCTGCAGCTTGTCTTTGCGGAAGATGATATTTCCATATATTCCGTCTCTGCGCAGCATATTTTCGTCCACTGCTTTTGCGATAAAGGCAGGTTTCCCCTGATAATCATAGGGGACCTCATCCGTTGTCCCCGCCAGGATCTCGTCGCATAGCCGGATCACTTCATCCAGCATACTCTTTGGAGCTGCGCCGATCGGATGGGAAAGAAGCAGAGAATCCCAGCGCTCCTCCTGCTGTTTCAGGACACACAGATTTTCCCGGTATTCTTCAATGGAAAGTGCGTTGTCAAAGAAAAGGTAACTGATCGAATGGCAGGCATCGCCAGTCAGAAGCAGCCGATCCTCCACGATCAGCATACAAAAAATTCCCGGCGTATGTCCAGGGCAGGGAATTGCTTCCACAGAAATCCCGCCAAGAGAAAACCTCATACCCGCAGTCAAAGGATGACAGAGGACAGAAGCTTCGCTGTCGGGATAAAAAACCGGATCCGGTGACATATCCTCCAACCGGAGAGAAGGGTGCCATCCTTTCAGCTTCTCAAAAGTTTGCGACCGGTCATAGTGGATCGGTGTAGGAATCAGCTCCACAGGATTGATCCAGACCTCCTCAAATCTGCCGGCCCCTCCGGCATGATCATAATGACCATGCGTCAGAACCACCGACAAAGGAAGCGGTGTAAGCGATTCAACAAAAGAACGGATATCCCCTGCACCACACCCGGAATCAATCAACAAAGCTCGTTCCGATCCCTCCACTAAATACATATACTCCGAGATCAGTCCGGAAATCCTCGTTACATGATCCGTTATTTTCTCCACCTGAAAAAATTCCATTTCCAATACCCCATTTCTCAATTCAAAATACAATACAATTTAAAATGCGTCAAAAAAGTAATAAAATAAAAAGTAAACGGTTAAAAACAGCGAAAGCCAATCAAAATTGTTTCGTAGATGTGGCAGAACTATTCGTAGAATATTATAGATACATCGCTGTTGAAAGTAAAGAACAAACCAAACAACACCTCATCCCCTCATAACCCAGGTGACTGCGCCCGGAGCCGGAGACGGAGGCGGAAGGCGGGCAGCGGGATGTGGAAATGCAGTGCTTGCGACTACATCCGGACAGAAACGGGCAGGGTGTCCGACGGCACACGGAGCGGACATCCGGCAGAAAATACCATGGCGTTATCGTCGCTCCGCGTCCGGCGAACACCCTGCCCGTTTCTGTCCGGATGTCGGAGTGAGCACGCATTCCACATCCCACCGCCCCGCCGGCTGTCCGTCTTCCGCCGATCGTCTCCGGCTCCGGGCGCAGTCACCGTCCGCCTTCAAAAAGACAAAAAAGTGGTATTATTTGGCAAAAGTATTATAGTTCTTTCCGGTCATTTGCGTTATTCTGATAGTAACGTAATATATCCCGGAAAATGCATAAAAATAATTTGAAAAGTGCAGGGAAAACTATAACAGGAGGATAAAACTTATGGGAAAATGGCAGAGAGTTTTATATCAGCCGAATCTGCCTCTCAGCGGCAAAAAAGTAACAGGCAGTGCGGAACACATCGAACTGTCCAGAAAGACAGCAGGAGAAGGAATGGTACTGCTGAAAAACGTGACAGGACTGCTCCCCCTGGCGGAGGGAACCAGAGTCGCTCTGTTCGGCAAGGGAACCATCGATTATGTCAAAGGAGGCGGCGGCAGCGGCGACGTTACGGTTGCCTATGTCCGCAACCTGTACGAAGGAATGAAGATCAAAGAGCAGGAGGGAAAAGTGGAGCTGTTCCATGAACTCGCCGCTTTTTATCAGAAAGAAATGGAAAAACAGTACGCCGAAGGCGCGCTGCCGGGAATGACCAGGGAGCCGGAAATCCCAGAAGAACTGCTGGCTCAGGCGAAAGCGTTTGCTGATACGGCGGTCATCAGCATCAGCCGTTTTTCCGGCGAGGGCTGGGATCGTACCTGCTCCACTCAGGAGGAAGGCTACCAGCTGTTTGAGGACGAGGTGCGCCAGAAGAGTCTCAGCCAGTCGATTTTTGAAAACGGAGATTTTTACCTGACAGAGGCTGAGAAGAAGATGGTCGAGACCGTCCGGGAAAACTTCGCAAAGGTTGCGGTTGTTCTCAATGTGGGAGGAATGGTAGATACCTCCTGGTTCAAAGAGGACGACCGGATTTCGTCTGTCCTGATGGCATGGCAGGGAGGAATGGAAGGCGGACTGGCTGCGGCGGATATCCTCTGCGGCGATGTGAATCCTTCCGGAAAACTGACCGATACTTTTGCGGCGTCTCTGGAAGATTATCCGTCCAGCGCGAATTTCCATGAGTCCAGAAATTATGTAGAATATACCGATGATATCTATGTGGGTTATCGCTACTTTGAGACAATCCCGGGTGCGGCGGAGAAAGTCAACTATCCGTTTGGCTACGGACTGTCCTATACAACTTTCCGAATTTATACGCTGGAAGCAGATGCGATGGACGGCATGATCCGCTTCCTTGTGGAAGTAAACAACACCGGCGACCGGGAAGGACGTGAGGTTGTCCAGATTTATTACGGAGCGCCCCAGGGAAAACTGGGAAAACCGGCGAAGGTGCTGGCAGCCTATAAAAAGACAAGAATGCTGAAAGCGGGAGAGAGTCAGAAAATCGAACTCTGTTTTCCGGTGGCTCAGATGGCATCCTACGATGACACCGGAAAAGTCGCGGAATCCGCATGGGTTCTGGAAAAAGGTTCTTACTGTTTCTACGTGGGAAATTCTGTAAGAGACGCGGAAAGAATCGAATTTTTTGAGTATGAAGTGGAGCAGGATACCGTAACGGAACAGCTTTCCAGGCAGCTGGAACCGAAAAAGCTGACCAGACGGATGCTGGCAGACGGAAGTTATGAGACGCTGCCGACCGGAGAGTATGAGGAAGAACCGGGACTGGAGCGGCAGGATCTCAGCACTCTGGAAGGGATTGCGCCTGCGGTTCGTGCTGTTGACCGGCATAGCTGGGCGTGGCAGGAAGGCAGGATTCTTCTGAGCGACGTGGCGGAAGGACGCGCAGACATGGATGCGTTTCTGGATCAGCTTTCCGGAGAAGAGATGATTCACCTGTTGGGCGGACAGCCGAATACAGGCGTTGCAAATACCTATGGAATGGGCAATCTTCCGGAATACGGAGTTCCCAATGTCATGACAGCAGACGGACCGGCAGGCCTCCGGATCCAGCCACAGTGCGGCGTGACGACCACCGCATGGCCCTGTGCGACGCTGGTGGCGTGCACCTGGGATCCGGAAGCGGCAGAGGCAGTGGGAGCAGCCGGCGCGAAAGAAGTCAAGGAAAACAACATCGGAATCTGGCTGACCCCGGCAGTCAATATCCACAGAAGCCCACTGTGCGGAAGAAACTTTGAGTATTATTCCGAAGATCCGCTGGTAGCAGGAAAGACCGGCGCCGCGGCTGTGCGGGGCATCCAGTCCCAGCATATCGGAGCCAGCGTAAAGCATTTTGCGTTCAACAACAAGGAGACAGACCGAAAAGACAGCGATTCCAGAGTTTCCGAGCGGGCGGCGAGAGAAATCTACCTGAAAGCTTTTGAGATTATCGTAAAGGAGGCAGATCCGTATACGATCATGTCCTCTTACAATCTGGTCAACGGCGTACACACGTCCGAGAGCAAAGACCTGCTGACCAACATCCTCCGCGGAGAATGGGGCTTCCGGGGAATTGTGACCACCGACTGGTGGACCCACGGAGAACATTACCGGGAAGCAAAAGCCGGAAACGACATCAAGATGGCAAACGGCTATCCGGAGCGTGTGATGGAAGCGTTGGAGAAAGGCTATATCACAAAAGAAGAAATCCGGATCTGCGCCCGGAGAATCCTGGAAATGATCCTGAAAATCGACTGATCCAGAGAGGATCCGTTACAAAAATGTAAGCTTTCCACGGCAAATGTAACCTCAGTCGATGGAAAAAAACCTCCAAATTTCCTAAAATAATAACAGAACTTCAAAAACAGCCGGCACTTTCGAGGACAAGGAACTCTATGATCCACGAAAGTGCCGGTATTGCAAAGAAACAGTATCTGCCGAAACACAAGGAACAATTCCGGCAGATGGGAATACCATATTATGAGGAAATGGAGGACAAAAAGCATGACAGAACACACATTTATAACCGGTATACTCAACGCAGCACGCCTAATTCTGCTGATCATCTACGCCCTGCTTCTGACCATCATCATCGGCTGCATACAACTCGTCACTCTGGCAATCACACACATCCGAAAAAAACGAACCCCCTCCATCCAGCCAAAAAACACTCCGACATCTCACCGTTCACATTCCACCTGAATTTTCCCGTTTTCTGTCACCGAATATTTCAAATATTGGCAGAGAACATTCGATTTGTTCTTAACTGTACACGTACAGGATGTGCATTTATTTCCACTTCCAATGACCAGAAATCCGCCCGGGGGAGGTGGTCTGCGTGTATGGCGGGCATCTGCAACGATGTGAGAAAATCTTGGCATTCCGAAGCCCCGGAGGATGGGTCAGGCGAAGTGCTTCCCGCACTGAGCCTGAGGAGCGCTGAGCTGGGAAAGCATAAAGCTTTCCTGGCGAATCGCTCCGGTGCCCGTCCGGAGGGACTTTGGAATGCTTAGATTTTCCACATCGTTGCAGCCGCCCGCCATACACGCAGACCACCTGCCCCTGGCGGATTTCGTCCGCCCAGTCCCATGAATCTACTGGCATTTGCCGCCGATCTGTAGTATAATTTCACCAAAGGTTTTGTGAAAAATTTCCGTGGAGAAAAAGGAGATAAAAAATGAAAATGAGAGTAGCAATCCTGGGAGCAGGCAATATCGCCCGGTCGATGGCGGCAGCGGTGCGCGGTCTGCAGGAAAGAGGAGAAGACGTGGAATCTTATGCGGTGGGCGCGCGAGAGCTGTCCCGTGCGGAGGCTTTTGCGAAAGAGCAGGGATTTGCGAAGGCATACGGCTCTTATGAGGAACTGGTCAGCGACCCGGACGTGGATCTGGTGTATGTGGCAACGCCTCATTCCATGCACTATGAACATGCGAAACTGGCGCTGGAGCATGGAAAAAACGTACTCTGCGAGAAGGCGTTTACAATGAATGCGGAACAGGCGAGAGACCTGACTGCGTTTGCGGAAGAGAAAGGTCTGCTTCTCACTGAAGCGATCTGGCCCCGTTATATGCCGAGCCGCCAGATGATCCTGGACCTGATCGACAGCGGAGTGATCGGAAAAGTCACTTCATTGAGCGCCAACCTGGGTTACCCGATCACCCATGTGGAACGGATGACAAACCCGAATCTTTGCGGCGGAGCGCTGCTGGATCTGGGCGTTTATCCGATTAATTTTGCATGCATGGCATTTCCGGAGAAGATCAAAGAGGTTTCCTCCGCCTGCGTCAAATGGGAGACCGGTGTGGATGCGCAGAACAGCATCACCCTTACTTTTGAGGATGGAAGAATGGCTGTGCTGTACAGCTCCATGATGGTGCAGTCGGACCGCCTTGGCGTGATCAACGGGGACAAGGGTTATATCGAAGTGCAGAATATCAATAATCCCGAGGAAATCCGTATCTTTGACCTGAGCCGTGCCTGTATCCGCACGATCCCGGTGCCGGAGCAGATCAACGGGTATGAGTATGAAGTTCTGGCGTGCAAAGAGGCGCTGGAGAAGGGCTGGAAGGAGTGTCCGCAGATGCCTCACGCAGAGACGATCCGGATCATGGAACTGATGGATAGCCTGAGAAAATCCTGGGGAATCATTTATCCGATGGAAAAGTAACGAAAAAGGGAGACTGGAAAATGAAAAAAAGCTATGTAGAATACATTATCGAGGAGACACAGAAGATCCTTGCGATCGACAGTCCGTCCGGATATACACAGAATGTGGCGGATTATCTGATGAAAGAATACAGAAAGCTGGGTTATGAGCCGGTGCAGACCGTGAAAGGCGGAGTGCTGGTAAAGCTTGGAGGAAAAGAAGAGGACAATGCCATTCTGCTGGAAGCACATGCGGATACGCTGGGAGCGATGGTGTGTGAACGAAAAGGAAACGGAAGGCTGAAAATGACGCCTCTTGGAGGAATGAACCCAAACAACGCGGAGACAGAGAACTGCCGGGTCATCACAAAATCCGGAAAGGTGTACTCCGCCACCTGTCAGCTGGTGAATGCGTCCATCCATGTGAATGGTGAATATAACGAGACAAAGAGAACCTGGGATACGGTGGAAGCAGTGCTGGACGAGCCGGTTTCTTCGGTGGAAGACCTGAATCAGCTGGGAATCCACAACGGAGATATCGTATGTTTTGACCCTCGCACAACGGTGACAGAATCCGGATATATCAAGAGCCGTTTCCTGGATGACAAGCTGAGTGTCGGAATCCTGCTGGGATATGCCCGGTATCTGAAGAAGGAAAAGGTTACTCCGAAACGCTGCGTGTACCAGCATATTACCGTGTATGAGGAGGTAGGCCACGGGGCTTCCGCGACGGTTCCGGAAGGTGTGACCGAGATCCTTTCCGTGGACATGGGATGCGTCGGCGAAGGATTGGAATGCGATGAGCGAATGGTTTCCATCTGCGCGAAGGACAGCCGTGGACCTTACAATTATGAGGTAGTTTCCGCGCTGGTGAAAGCTGCGCAGGAGAAGAAGCTGAACTATGCGGTGGATGTTTATCCGTATTACGGCTCCGACGCAGAGGCAGCGCTGACCGCCGGTCATGATGTGCGCCATGGACTGATCGGACCGGGTGTCTATGCTTCTCATGGGTATGAGAGAAGCCACAGAGACGGTGTGAAAAATACGCTGGAACTTCTGCAGGCATATCTGGGATAGGCAGATGAGTGAAGAGAAAAAGACGGCGGGTCAGGAAGGACAGAGCGGTTTTCCCGACCCGCCGGATTATCAGCTGATACGCACAAACAGAAAGAGTATCGCCATCCAGATCAGCCGTGACGGTTCGGTGGTGGTGCGTGCGCCTTTGCGCTGTCCTGTCAGAAAGATTGAAGAATTTCTCCGGCAGAAACAGGGATGGATCCGGCAGCAACAGCAGAAGCTGTATGCCCAGACGAGATTGCGGGAGCGGCAGGAGCTGACGCCCGGCGAGCGGGAGGAAAAGATTCAGGAGGCACGGAAGATATTTCCAGGGAAAGTTGCTTTCTATGCGGAGAAAATGGGAGTGACCTACGGAAGGATCACGATCCGTGAGCAGAAAACACGATGGGGAAGCTGCAGCAGCAAAGGCAATCTGAATTTTAACTGGAAGCTGATCCGGATGCCGGAGGAGATCCTGGATTATGTGGTGGTCCATGAACTGGCTCATCGGAAGGAAATGAATCATTCCCGGCAGTTTTATCAGACTGTCGCTTCCGTACTGCCGGATTACCGGCAGCGTGAGCGATGGCTGAAGGAACACGGTGGAGAGTACTGAATGAGGTTTTTATGATTTTAACAGAAGAGAAAACATATACCATGCCGGTGACGGTCATCGATTCCCAGGATTCCAGCGGACTGTGCAAAAATGATATGATGCTGGAATTCACCAATCTGGAACTGCTCCATGCAGTCCTGACCTGTACGATGCCGGCTGGGCGGCTGACGCCGCCGTTTCGTGAGAAAAGGAAAAGTGAATTGCTGCAGAAAATGGCGATGGTGGAAAATGCACTGGAGGTCAAAGGCGACCAGCTGGTGAAATCTTCCAGGACCATGTATCTGGATGTCAGCGAAAAGGGAACGATCTCCCATTACCTGGGAGCAATTTTCGCAAAGATCATTGCGGGAAAAATGTTTCAGGATGATTATCTGGTACACATCAATCAGATTGAGCAGCCGGGACTGACAGAGATCGGCAGATACGGGAAAAAATATCGTTATGATCTGATCGGCATGCAGAAAGGATCCGGCTCCTACAGCGTATGGGAATCGGTGGGAAGAAGCGAAAACAGCCAGCTTGCCTTCCGGAATGCCTGCCAGGAAGCGGAAGGGGTTGCGAAGATCGGAAAAGGCGCTCCCCTGCACAAGGTCGCGTGCATGAACTATTATGAAAGAGGATTTTATACGGCTGTGATCCGGGAAGTGCCCCAGACGGAAGAAGGGCAGGCGTTTGATTTTACCAGGGAGGCGTATCTGAGAGCCTATTACCAGCCGCTGATGGAGCTGCTTCTGTCAGAGCGGCCGGAACTGCTTTATCAGAGCCACGGAAGCTTCTGTACCACGGAAATTTCGCTTCCGGCGCTGAACAATGAATTTAAGGGGCACCGCCGGATGTATGTGGGAATGGGACGTCAGCTGATGGATTGTCTGCGCAGCGGCAGGTATGAAAAAGCCGACGAGTGGAAAAACACGGAAATTCCCCAGGGCGGCGGATGGTTCGAAGGGCGCGACGGCCTCAGCGTGAGAGCGGAGGAATGAAGCCTGGGAAAGGAAGTGCAGGAAACTGCCAGAGTATGTTTGGAAAATAGCTTTATTTTAGGATATATGAAAAATGATGGGAGGGAGTAAGGATGAAAAGAAAATGGTTGGCAGCGATGGCGATTGCCGTTTCTGTCAGTGCTGCTCCGATGACAGCTTACGCTGCTTCGGACGTCTCGGATTCTGCATCTGTGAATGCGGAGTCTCAGACAGAGAGTGAAGTTCCGAATCCGGAGGAAACACCGGCGCAGGAGCCTGCCGCAGCGCCGGATGCCGAAGCAGATGCGGCGGCGGAAGTATCAGAGAAGCCGTCATCAGAGCAGACGGCAGCAGATACGCCGTCCGTGCAGTCAGAAGAAGATGGGGCATTGTCTGTACCATCCGGAGAAAATACGGCGGCATCCGAAGCGTCTGAAGAAAGTGCGGCGCCATCCGCTCAGTCCGCGGGAGAAGCTGCGGAGGGTGAGAGAGCACGGAAAACTGTCTATGAGGCGGGCTGGAATCAGGTGAAAGATGCGGAAGGCAATGATCACTGGATCTTCTATGACGCACAGACTGGCGCTCCGAAGACCGGACTGTTTACAGAAGGCGGCAAGACCTACCTGGCAGCGGCGGATACCGGATATCTTCTCACTGGCGCACAAACGTACACGGATGAGAACGGTGTGGCACATGTGTACTATTCCTCCGAGGAGGGAGGACAGCCTGGTGCAGAAAGTGCATACGGAACGATCGTGAAGGATGGTTTCGCTGATGTTGACGGACAGACCCGTTACTTCGACAAGGACGGAAAGATGTATACACAGGAAGGCTGGATCACCGTTCAGGACAAGACTTACTACATCATGAACGGCGCGGTCTGCAAGAACGGCAATTACGCAACGGATCCGACTTCCGGCTGGCTGATCCTTGACGGTGAATGGTATCTGCTGGATACCGCGGACGGACATCGTCTCAGCGGACTTCAGAAAAATGGAAATGATCTTTATTACCTGGATCCGGAGCAGAACGATAAAATGTTCAAAAGTACCAATCAGGAAGACGGCTGGAAACAGCTGAACGGCACCTGGTACTTCTTCCGCGGTTGGGGCGGTGCGCTGAATAACGGCTGGAACAAGCTGGGAAATGACTGGTATTGGTTCCATGAAGACTGCTCGATGGCAAGTGCTGAGTGGATCCGAGAGGGAGGAAACCTCTACTATGTCAGAGACTGGGGCGGAATGCTCCATGACCAGTGGCGCAAGGAAAATGGAATCTGGTATTATTTCCGCGGCTGGGGCGCAGCTTTGAACAATGGCTGGAGCAAGATTGGAAATGACTGGTACTGGTTCAACAGTGACTGTACCATGGCAAGCGCTCAGTGGATCGAAGAGGGAGGAAACCTCTATTACGTCAGAGACTGGGGCGGAATGCTCCATGACCAGTGGCGTCAGGAAAACGGCGTCTGGTATTACTTCCGCGGCTGGGGCGCAGCATTAAACAATGGCTGGAGCAAGATCGGAAATGACTGGTACTGGTTCAACAGCGACTGCAAGATGGCAAGCAGTCAGTGGCTGCAGCAGGGAGAGAACTGGTATTACTTGAGAGACTGGGGCGGAAGACTCCACAGCGGAGAGTTTGTGGTCGACGGAGAAACGTATTACTTTAATGCCGACGGTGTGCTGACAGACAAAAAGGAACTGAGTCAGGTGATCGTGATCGACCCCGGTCATCAGGGACAGGGGGACAGCCGAAAAGAGCCTGTCGGTCCTGGAAGTTCTGTTATGAAAGCCAGAGTGACCTCGGGAACCACAGGCTGTGTTTCAGGGCTGGATGAGTATGAACTGAACCTTCAGGTTTCCCTGCTGCTGCGCACGGAGCTGGAAAGCAGAGGATATACGGTCTATATGACACGTGAGACACATGACGTAAATATCAGCAACAAAGAGCGTGCTGAGTATGCGTCATCTGTGGGTGGAGATATTCTGGTGAGGATCCATGCCAATGGTGACGACAACAGTTCCGTCAATGGTGCGCTCTGTATGGCGCCGTCGGATTCCAATGCGTTCGTATCTGCCCTTGCCCCGGAAAGCCAGCGGCTTTCCCAGTGTATCATTGACAGTTACTGTCAGGCTACCGGTCTGCGCAACCGCGGTGTCATGATTACCGATGACATGAGCGGAATCAACTGGTCAACCATGCCGGTGACGATTGTGGAAATGGGATTTATGTCCAATGCCGGTGACGATTCTAAAATGGCGGACAGCGATTTCCAGAAGAAAATGGTGGATGGCATCGCAGATGGAATCGACCAGTATTTTCAGTGAGATAACCGTTCATCCAACGGAACGATTGCTCAGTGAGAGCGTAAAACAGAAAGGAATCTTGAAATGTCAGAATTAAAAGTAGGATTCATAGGATTTGGAAATATGGCACAGGCGATGGCGGAAGGATTTCTGCGCACAGGCGCGTTAAAGCCGGAACAGGTCTATGCATGCGCCAGAAACTGGGAAAAGCTTTGCCGCAATACAGAAGAACGGGGAATGCATGCGTGCAGGGACGCCAAAGAAGTGGCGGACAGCGCGGATCTGGTCATTCTGGCGGTAAAGCCGTACATGATCCAGGAAGTGACAGCGCCCATCCGGGAAAAGCTGAAAGATAAGATCGTTGTGTCGGTGGCGGCAGGCTATCCGTTTGAAAAACTGGAGCAGGCGCTTCTTCCGGGGACACATCACCTGAGCACCTGTCCCAATACGCCGGTGGCGGTAGCAGAAGGAATTATCGTCTGCGAGGACAAGCATTCGCTGACCGGAGAAGAATTTCAGATGGTCAAAGACCTGTTTGAAAAAATTGCGCTGGTTGAGACGGTCGACACTGCCCATCTTTCCGTGGCGGGTACCGTATGCGGCTGTACGCCCGCTTACGCGGCAATGTTTATCGAAGCACTGGGAGATGCCGGTGTCAAACATGGGCTGACAAGGGCGCAGGCATATCGCTTTGCGGCTCAGATGCTTGTCGGCACAGGCAAGCTGCATCTGGAGACCGGGCAGCACCCCGGCGCGATGAAAGACGCGGTCTGCTCTCCGGGAGGCACTACGATCGTCGGAGTGGCTTCTCTGGAACGCAGCGGTTTCCGGTCTGCGATCATCGATGCAATCGATGATGTGGAGAATAAGCCGTGAGTGGGCGCCAACAGGTACTATGTTCTCATACGGTCTGCGCAGCATGTGCGCAGACCTAGGCTGAACTGTAACCAAATGATTCAATAATTTGAAAAAACTTCTTGACATCATGCGGCAGCTATGCTATGATACATCCTGTATCGCGCCGAAGACAGTGGGTGCCGTAAGGCATAAGGATCAAAACGCCCGCCGAGGAGAAGTTACATTCACGAATTGTTGAATTTTGCAGCTCTTCCGTTTTCGCGGAAGAGCTTTTTTATGCTTCCGAAGCGTAGGTACGAAATACTACAAGGAGGTGCAACCGTTATGGCAAAGGTAGAACTGAAAAAGCCTGTCGTAGAAGAGATTTCTGCACAGATCGCTGACGCAGAGTCCGTGATCCTGGTTAACTACAGTGGCCTTACTGTAGAGCAGGATACAAAACTGCGTAAGGAGTTAAGAGAAGCTGGCGTTCATTACAAAGTATACAAAAATACTATGATGAACTTCGCATTCCAGGGAACTCCGTGCGAAGAGCTTTGCAAAGATCTGGAAGGAACCAACGCACTTGCAATCAGCAAAGACGATGCAACTGCTCCGGCCAGAATCATCGCGAAATTTGCTAAGACTGCTCCGAAGCTGGAAATGGTTTCCGGTATTGTGGAAGGCAGCTACTATGACAAGAAAGGCGTGGAGGCACTGGCAGCTGTTCCGTCAAGAGAAGAACTTCTTGGCAAACTGCTTGGAAGCATCCAGTCACCGATCGCTAACCTGGCTCGTGTTCTTAATCAGATCGCAGAGTCCAAAGGCGGCGAAGCAGCAGAGGCTTAATTGACTCTGACAGGAACCGAGGTTCCGGAAAATAAGAATCAGAAATTAAAAATATCCAAGGAGGAAATAAAAATGGCAAAGTTAACAACCGCTGAATTTATCGAAGCGATTAAAGAGTTATCCGTATTAGAGTTAAACGAACTGGTAAAAGCATGTGAAGAAGAGTTTGGTGTATCCGCAGCAGCAGGCGTTGTAGTTGCAGCAGCAGGCGCTGGCGATGCAGCAGCAGCTGAAGAGAAAGACGAGTTCGACGTAGAGCTGACAGAAGTTGGCCCGAACAAAGTTAAAGTTATCAAAGTTGTTCGTGAAGCTACAGGTCTGGGCCTGAAAGAGGCGAAAGAAGTAGTTGACGGCGCTCCGAAGGTACTGAAAGAGGGCGCTTCCAAAGCTGAGGCTGAAGAGCTGAAGACCAAACTGGAAGCTGAAGGCGCTAAAGTTACTCTTAAGTAATTTAAGTCGTAAGAGAGATTCCATAAAGAAGGCGCTCCGGATCCCACAGAGGGATTCCGGAGCGCCTTCTTGCAGTTGTGAGAACTGTTTTGATCAGGGGGGCGCGTGCTGCGCTTAATTTTATGACAAAAAAAACAGACAGGCGGATTCAGCCGTCTGCCTGTTTTGGAAAATCGCTGCTCATTCCAGTGTTTCTGTGGAAAAAGCTGCAGAGAAGAAAGAGCTGTGCGGATTATCCCTCGATGGAAATGTAGTTTTTCTGTTCTACGGTCTGCTGCGCTTTCTTCGGGATGGACAGTTTCAGGATACCGTCTTCATATTTCGCATGAATGTCATCCTGGTGCACTCCGTTGCCGACATAGAAGCTGCGGCTCATAGAACCTGCGTAACGCTCGCGGCGGATATATTTTCCATTGTTGTCTTTTTCGTCCTTATCCAGGCCTTTTGCAGCGGAAATCGTCAGATAGCCGTCTTTCAGCTCAGCCGTGATTTCATCTTTCTTAAATCCCGGCAGGTCAACATCCAGTTCGTAGGTATTTTCTGTCTCGCGGACGTCTGTCTTCATCATGTTTTTACTGTGTTTTCCGTACAGCGGATTTCTTGTTCCGAAGAACTCTCTGTCGAAATCATCCATCCAATCATCAAATAAGTTTTCTCCAAAAATACTAGGCATCATCATAAGTCATATCTCCTTTCATAAAACAATAACTTTGATTTTGTTATATTAGCACTGTCGGAGAAGTCCGAGGTGTCGATTTTGAACGAATCGGAAGAGCTTTTCTTTTTTTCTCTCTTCCCTTGTTCTAAGTGTACTATAACACTCATTGTTAGCACTGTCAAGGGTTGAGTGCTAATTTTTTGTGAAAAAAGTGTGAACTCCAGATTTTCTTTGATTTCAAAAAATCTCCGCTGATAAAACGGTCTGGTATGAACTTCTGGCGCAGACATGCTCACAAACAGTCCCTGGCACAACCGTCGGTTCCGTCTTGATTGTGGTCTATAAATATTACTTTTGAACGACAAGAAGAAATCTGTGGATACGCCCTTCGATTACGCCGTTTTTCTCCAAAATCTCCTGCGCATGGTATAGATTGGGCAGGCAGTCGGCAACCGAAAAACCAGGAAATTCCCACTGGATGATCCGTGCGAACCAGACAAGCGCGCCAACATCCCCAAATTTGATCGGGCGGTATGCTTCCTCTGCTTCAAGCGTTGTAAACCCATTCTCTTCAAAAGAACGGCGTATCACATTCAGATATTGTCTGGGAAACGGCAGGGGAGGAACCTCCTTTAATAAAAGCTCTGCCAGTTCCCTGTCATTTTCTGCGCCGACCTGTTCAGTAATAAAAATTCCGCCCGGTTTCAGCACTCTCCGGATTTCCTTTTCGTTGAAATCTCCATGACGGTTGATTACCAGATCAAAGGTTTCGTCATCGAAAGGAAGAATCCCAAGTCCATCGGCTTCCCGGAAATCAATTCCCAGAGGAAGCAATATTTCTCTGCATAATTCCACATTGGGCGGATATGCTTCTGTTGCACTGACATTGCAGGCGGGGTGGTGGAGTGAAAGGAGAAATTCTCCGCCGCCTGTATCGATATCCAGAAGTTTCATCTGAGGGGACAGATACTTATGGATCACTTTGCCGTAATCCCATGGCAGATCGTTTTCTTCCTCATACCTGCCATGGATATGGGAAAAATCCCATCCGTGGATATGAGCCGCTCTTTCTTCCTGTAACCATTCGTTCAATAAGCTTTCTTTGTTCATGATATTATAACTACTCCTTTTCGTGTGTTTTCTTTTACGATACGGTGCAGTTACCTGATAACAAGTTTGTTTGTTCTCGATGCAATCTGTTATCAGATTTTAATACTGCACCGAGTAGTTACCTCGAATAGATACCATAATGGTTTCACCGCCTTTCCAATGTTTCTTTATTGTACTATGAGCATATCTGTTTGGCAACTCTGTCTATGCGGCCTGTAAGTACTTTTCTTGTTATTCAACAGTCAAACTCCCGGGCATCATCACGAAATCTATTTATCAGACCCAAGAAAAGTTAAGCCAGAAAAATGTAAAACTGTTATCAGATATCCGATAAGCAAATTGTAAATGTAAATTGAGATATTTTTATTGATTTTTTCTTGATAATTGCATATAATATAGGTGAGCAGGAACACTTGCTTGATTTAAGTGCGTTGCTACTTTGAGTGCAAACCTTTAATTTAAGTGCTTCACTACTTTGAATGTGAACCTTTAATTTAAGTGCTTCGCAGCTTAAAATGCGAATCGTTAATTTGCAGGGAGATAAGCTTCTTATCTCCCTGTTTTGCTATACTATGGAGGATAAAATATGGATTTTTACCGCATAAATGAGGACTACAATAGATATCTCCAAAATTATGAAAAAGAAAACAGAGGTGTTACCAAAGTACCTAATATTAGGTATACTGATCGAAATAAATTTGCTTTTGGTGCGGTTTTACAAGTTAATGGCATGAATTATTATGTATCGGTATCTTCTTTTGATAAAAAGCAGGAAGCTAACATTCTAATTCGTGTACCAGGAGATAAAAAAGAAATTAAAGGATCTTTACGGTTCAATTATATGATTCCTGTGCCAGAGGAATGCATTGAAAGACTGATTATTAAAGATGTGGAGGATGAAAAATATCGACTGTTATTGAACAAGGAATATCAGTTTTGTATGGATAATGCTGAGCGGATTCAGAAAAAAGCAAATAAAATATATGAAATGGTCACAACAAATCGAAAACAGAAATTAACTGACAATAGTTGTGCTTTTAGCATTTTGGAGCAGGGATATCGAGAATATGTTGAGAATGTTTTGAGAAAAAAGCCTTAATAGCCTTGGCTGCATCATGGAAATTAGTACATAAAAGAGAACTTATATTTTACCGCTAAATATAACGATTATTAAATCACTTAGAATATGTGAAATTTCAATTCCGATTTAAAAATCAAAAAAGGAAAAAACCATTGACAAAACAGAAAAGTCAGCATATAATGCATAACAAGTTCATAAAGACAGAAACCGTTGAAGCGGAGATAACGTTACAAGCGCGCTCACAGAGAGTCCGGGCAGGTGAGAGCCGGGCAGAAAGCGGAGTTTCAAATGGACCGCCGAGGGCATGGGGAAAGGCATTTGCCGAGTATTCCATGACGTGAAGGCATACGTTAGTTGCCAGGAATATGATGGTATTCCGGTAAGTGTGTGGTATAACCGCAAAAGCAAGGTGGCACCACGGGTGTCTGGATTTCAGATGGCTCGCCCTTGACAGAAAGTGTTTCTTTCTGTCAGGGGCTTTTTCTTTTGTCCGAAAAAAATGCAGAAAATTTACCGGGAAAAACAGTTTTCGTGCGGAGCGCAAAGCCGACGCGAAGGAAAACAGGAAAGGAGCATTTATGAAGCAGACAACATTGGAAGAGACAAAGCAACTGAATGCGTCAGGGAAGTTTCGGAGACTTCCGGTGTACCGGGAAATCTTCTCGGATATCCGGACCCCGGTAGAGACATTGAAGATTTTGAAAGGTGTAAGCACCCATTGCTTTTTGCTGGAAAGTATGGAAGATCGGGAACGGTGGGGAAGATATACCTTTCTCGGCTATGATCCCTCGATGGAACTGACCTGCATGGACGGCAGGATGACAATGAAAGTGAGGCTGGATCAGGAAGCCCGGCATCCGGAGAAAGAAACGTCTGCGGGAAATTTCTTCCGGATAAAAACCTGGGAAACCGGTCAGCCCCAGAAAGAGGTACGCAGGATTCTGGAAGAGAACAAAAGTCCGAGAGTAGAAGGACTTCCCACATTCACAGGAGGTCTCGTCGGTTATTTTGCTTATGACTATCTGAAATACAGCGAACCCTGTCTGAAGTTCAGGCTTAAGACGGAAGAGGATTTTAAAGATATGGATCTGATGCTGTTCGACAAAATTATTGCCTTTGATCATTTCAGGCAGAAGATTTTTCTGATTGTTCATATCAGGACGGAAGATCTGGAACGGGAATACGAGAGAGCGGTGAGGCGGCTTGATGAGATGGAAGCGCTGCTGGAAGATGGAATACCGGCGAGACTGGAACCTGGGCGGCTGACTTCGGATTTTCGTCAGGCATTCAGCAAGGAGGAGTATTGCCGGAAAGTGGAGCAGGTAAAGAACCATATCCGCGAAGGGGATATTTTTCAGCTGGTTTTGGCAAATCCCATGGAGGCGGAGTTTGAAGGAAGTCTTCTGAATACCTACCGGATGCTGCGGACGACGAATCCGTCCCCTTACATGCTGTATTTTTCCGGAGATGATCTTGAGATCGCCGGGGCGTCCCCGGAGACGCTGGTCAAGGTGACGGATCAAAGCGTGCGGACCTTTCCGCTGGCAGGAACGAGACCGAGAGGAAAAACGCCGCAGGAGGATCTGGAATTGGAGCGGGAACTTCTGAGTGATGAGAAGGAATTGGCAGAACACAACATGCTTGTGGATCTTGGACGGAATGATTTGGGGAAAATCAGCCGTTTTGGTACGGTGGCTGTGGATAAGTACCTGTCTGTTGAAAAATTTTCTCATGTCATGCATATCGGTTCGGAGGTACAGGGGGAATTAAGACAGGAATTTACCGCGGTTGATGCGGTGGATGCAGTGCTTCCGGCAGGTACATTGTCCGGAGCGCCAAAGATCAGGGCATGTGAGATCATCCATGAGTTGGAGGAGAGAAACCGCGGGATTTATGGAGGAGCCATCGGATATCTGGATTTTACCGGAAATATGGACACCTGTATTTCCATTCGCCTGGCGTATAAGAAAAACGGAAAAGTATATGTCTGCTCCGGCGCGGGGATCGTTGCGGATTCCGTTCCGGAGAAGGAATACGAAGAGTGCAGAAACAAAGCGCAGGCAGTCATTCAGGCTTTGAAGTGCGGCATGGATTCTGAAAGAAAGGACAGCAGGAAGAAAGGAAAGGGCAGATGAAAAACAGGAGCAGAAAAAAACTCATACTGATCGATAATTATGACAGCTTTTCCTACAATCTCTACCAGATGCTCGGCGCACTGGGAGCGGAACTTACCGTTATTCGAAATGATGAAAAGGCTCCGGAGGAAATTGAAGCGATGAAACCGGATGGAATTCTCCTGTCGCCGGGACCGGGAAGGCCGGAAGATGCAGGCTGCTGCGTGGAGGTTGTACAAAAGCTTGGCAAAAGGACGCCGATCCTTGGCGTATGCCTGGGGCATCAGGCAATCTGTACGGCATTTGGAGGAACCGTGACGTATGCGGACCGGATGATGCATGGGAAGACTTCTGTGATAAGGGTGAATACGGACACACCTTTGTTTCGCGGAAGCAAAGAAGAGATGACGGTGGGAAGATACCATTCCCTGGCGGCGCGGGAGGAAACGCTGCCAGATTGTCTGGAAATCACGGCAAGAACCGCCGAGGGAGAGATTATGGCGGTGCAGCACAGAGCATATCCCGTCTATGGGGTGCAGTTTCATCCGGAATCCATTCTCACGCCGGATGGAATCCATCTTTTTAGTAATTTTCTGGAGGTAATGAATCATGATCAATGAAGCAATTATAAAACTGGCAGCAAAAGAAGATCTTTCCTACGAAATGGCAATGGGAGCGATGGATGAGATCATGGGCGGCAAGGCGACTCCGGTACAGATGAGCGCGTTTCTGACTGCGATGAGCATGAAAGGGGAGACGATCGAAGAGATCACGGCATGTGCGGCGGGAATGAGAAAACACTGTATCCGTCTTTTGAATGATCAGGAACTGTTGGAAATCGTCGGAACCGGAGGGGATCGTTCCAACTCTTTCAATATTTCTACGACAGCGTCGATTCTGGTGTCAGCGGCGGGCGTCCCGGTGGCGAAACACGGAAACCGGGCGGCGTCCAGCAAATCGGGAGCGGCGGACTGCCTGGAAGCGCTGGGAGTGAAGATCTCACTGCCGCCGGAGAGGAGCAGGGAAATACTGGAAAAGATCAATCTCTGCTTTCTGTTTGCGCAGAATTATCATCTGTCCATGAAATATGTAGCGCCGGTTCGAAAAGAGTTGGGAATCCGGACGATCTTCAATATTCTGGGTCCGCTGACCAATCCTGCCGGGGCATCGATGCAGCTGATGGGAGTCTACGAGGAGGCGCTGGTCGAGCCGATGGCGAAGGTTCTGATGAATCTGGGAGTCAAGAAGGGAATGGTTGTCTACGGACAGGACTGTCTGGATGAGATCTCTCTGAGCGCCCCGACGACGATCGGTGAGTTCAGAAACGGAACGTATAAAAAGTATGTGATCGCTCCGGAGGATTACGGTTTTCAGCGGTGCAGAAAGGAAGATTTGCAGGGAGGAACTCCGGAAGAAAATGCGGCGATCACCCGCGCGGTCCTGAATGGAGAGAAAGGACCGAAGAGAAATGCCATTGTGCTGAATGCGGCTGCCGGGCTGGTGATCGGACAGGACGGGATCGATCTGCGGGAAGCCATCCATGAGATGGAGAAGATCATCGACAGTGGAAAAGCTGCGGAGCAGCTGGAAAAATTCATTCAGCTGAGTAATGAGAAATGTTCCGCTGCCTGAAGTGGTACAGGGAATGTTCCGCTGTCTGAGCTGGCGCGGAAAATGAAGTCTGAAGCGAGGGAAAGAAAACCAGAAGCAGAAAAAACAGAATAAAAAAAGCAGAATAAGAAAAAGCGGGAACAGGAGGAAGAAAAATGATCTTAGAGAAGCTGGCGGAAGCATCCCGGTACCGGGTGGAAAAGAGAAAAGTCCGAAAATCTCCGGAACTGCTCCGGCGAGAGGCGGAAAGCATGGAAAGGGACACGGGATTTCCATTTGAGGCGGCGTTGAGAAAGCCGGAACTTTCCTTTATCTGCGAAGTGAAGAAGGCGTCACCGTCCAAAGGGGTCCTTGCACCGGAGTTTCCGTATCTGCAGATCGCATCGGAATATGAGGAGGCAGGAGCGGACGCCGTTTCCTGTCTGACGGAGCCGGAATATTTTCAGGGCAGCGACCGTTATCTGGAAGAGATTGCCGGTAAGAGTTCCATTCCGGTGCTGCGCAAAGATTTTACCGTGGACCCGTATATGATCTACGAGGCAAAGGTTCTGGGGGCTTCGGCAGTTTTGCTGATCTGCGCGCTTCTGGATCGGGGAGAAATCCGGGAGGGAATTCAGATTGCCGATTCCCTGGGAATGTCGGCGTTGGTGGAAGCCCACGATGAAGAAGAAGTGGAGAAAGCGCTGGATGCAGGCGCCAGGATCATCGGCGTCAACAACAGGGATCTGCGCACCTTTCAGGTGGATCTTGGCAACAGCCGCCGGCTGAGAAAACTCGTTCCCCGACAGATTCTGTTTGTGTCAGAGAGTGGCATCCACACACCGGAAGATATCCGAAAGCTGCGGGAAAACGGGACGGACGCGGTGCTCATTGGAGAAACGTTGATGAAACGCCCGGATAAGAAAAAAGCTTTGAGAGAATTGAAAGGAATATGACGGATGCATACGAATCTGCGGAAAGCAAGTTTTAAATACACAGTAGAAAATGGAGAAAAGAAATGGAAGAGATCAGAGAGCCGGTAAAAATCAAAATCTGCGGTTTGATGACATTGGAGGATGTGGCGGCGGTCAATGCGGCGAAGCCGGATTATGCCGGTTTTGTGCTGGCGAAAAGCCGCCGCAGGATTTCCAGAGAACATGCGCGGCTGCTGCGGATGGAACTGGATCCGTCGATCCGGGCGGTCGGCGTGTTTGTCAATGAACTGCCTCAGATCGTCGCAGGATATCTGGAGGACGGGATCATTGACATTGCCCAGCTTCATGGACAGGAGGATGAAACCTATCTCCGCAGGCTCCGTTTTCTGACTGGAGAGCCGGTGATCCAGGCGTTTTCGGTTGAAAGCGCCGCAGATCTGGAAAAGGCGGAGCAGAGCAGCGCCGATCTGATCCTGCTGGATCACGGCAGCGGCGGCACCGGAGGGAAATTTGCGTGGGAACTGCTTGAGCCGGTCCGGCGGCATTATCTCCTTGCCGGAGGCATCACGCCGGACAATGTGGAGGAAGCGGTTCAAAGATATCATCCCTTTGGGATCGATGTGAGCAGCGGTGTCGAGACCGGAGGGAAAAAAGATGCGGGAAAAATCATGGAAATTGTCAGGAGGATAAGAAATGCAGAAAGGTAGATTTGGAATCCACGGAGGACAGTATGTTCCGGAAACACTGATGAATGAGATCATTCATCTGGAAGAGCAGTATGAATACTATAAAAAGGATCCGGAGTTTCAGGCGGAGCTGGAGGATCTGCTGAAAAACTATGCCGGCAGGCCTTCTCTTCTGTATTACGCAGAGAAGATGACCAAAGATCTGGGCGGTGCAAAGATTTACCTGAAAAGAGAGGACTTGAATCATACCGGTTCTCATAAGATCAACAATGTGCTGGGGCAGTGCCTTCTGGCGAAAAAGATGGGAAAGACCCGTGTCATCGCGGAGACGGGAGCGGGACAGCATGGAGTTGCAGCCGCCACGGCAGCGGCGCTGATGGGCATGGAATGTGAGATCTTTATGGGGAAGGAAGATACTGAGAGGCAGGCGCTCAATGTTTACCGGATGGAGCTTCTGGGAGCAAAGGTACACGCAGTGACAACCGGAACCATGACGTTGAAAGATGCGGTCAACGAGGCGATGAGAGAATGGGCGAGCCGCGTGGAGGATACCCACTATGTTCTTGGGTCCGTCATGGGACCCCATCCGTTCCCGACGATTGTCCGTGATTTCCAGTCGGTGATCGGAAGAGAGGCAAAAGAGCAGATCCTGGAGCGGGAGGGAAAGCTTCCGGCGGCGGTGCTCGCCTGTGTCGGCGGCGGCAGCAATGCGATGGGAATGTTTTATGAATTTATTCCTGAGGAAAGCGTGCAGCTGATCGGATGCGAAGCGGCGGGCAGAGGCGTTGATACGCCGGAAAACGCGGCGACCATCGCCAATGGTTCCCTGGGAGTGTTCCACGGAATGAAATCTTATTTCTGTCAGGACGAATACGGACAGATCGCGCCGGTTTATTCCATCTCCGCGGGCCTGGATTATCCGGGCATCGGACCGGAACATGCCTATCTGAATGATATTGGCCGTGCCAGATATGTACCGGTGACAGATGAGGAAGCGGTGGAGGCTTTTGAATATCTGGCGAGGACGGAAGGAATCATCTGCGCCATCGAGAGCGCCCATGCGGTGGCTTACGCCAGAAAGCTGGCTCCGGCCATGCGTCCGGATGAGAGTATGATTATCTGTCTGTCCGGAAGAGGTGACAAAGATGTGGCTGCAATTGCAAGATACAGAGGAGTGAACGTATATGAGTAAGATCAGAGAAGCATTTAAGAACGGAAAGGCATTTATCCCTTTCCTTACGGCGGGGGATCCCAGCCTTGACAAAACGGCGGAATTTATTCAGGAACTGGAGAGAGCGGGGGCGGATCTGATCGAGATCGGCATTCCGTTTTCTGATCCCATCGCCGAAGGGCCTGTGATCCAGGAGGCGGATCTCCGGGCGCTTGCCGGAGGGGCGACGACGGATAAAGTTTTTGATATGGTGAGGGATGTGCGGGACAAAGTAAAGATTCCGCTGGTGTTCATGACATATCTGAATCCGGTATTTCACTATGGCTATGAGAAATTTTTCGCCAGATGCCGGGAATGCGGACTGGACGGAATCATCATCCCGGATCTCCCGTTTGAGGAGCGGGAGGAACTGCTGGAGACGGCGAACAGAAATGGAATCGAAGTGATCTCCCTGATCGCGCCCACGTCGAAAGAACGGATCCGGATGATCGCCAGGGAAGCCCAGGGATTTATCTATCTGGTGTCTTCCATGGGTGTGACAGGAATGAGAAATGAGATCTGTACGGATCTGGAAGGAATGATCCGGGAGATCCGCGCGGTGACGGATACCCCGGTGGCGGTGGGATTCGGAATCCATACCCCGGAGCAGGCGAGGGACATCGCGGCGATGGCGGACGGGGTGATCGTCGGCAGCGCCATCGTCCGGATGATCGGACAGTACAAAGGGCACGTGGGAAAAGATATTTACGCCTATACTGGAATGATGAAAGCGGCGATGGTATAAATAAAAATTAAGGAATGGGTATCTGGGTTGAAACGGCGGAGAAAGAGGAGTATGATAGAAACAGTTTTTCTGTTTGCGGAAACAGGAGAGAGACAGAAAATTGAGGAGTAAGGAGAAGATATATGCTTCAGATTAAGAATATCCGCAAAGAATACAAGACCGGAGATTTGGTGCAGAAAGCATTGGATGGCGTCAGCCTGAATCTTCGGGACAATGAATTCGTTGCTATTCTTGGACCCAGTGGTTCCGGAAAGACCACTCTTTTGAACATTATTGGAGGACTTGACCGGTATGACAGCGGAGATCTGATCATTAACGGCATTTCTACGAAGAAGTATAAGGAACGTGACTGGGATTCTTACCGGAACCATACGATAGGTTTTGTGTTCCAAAGCTATAACCTGATTCCCCATCAGACGCTGCTTGCAAACGTGGAACTTGCGCTGACCATCTCGGGCATCAGCAAGGCGGAGAGAAAAAAGAGGGCGCAGGAAGCGCTGGCACGGGTAGGTCTGGGAGAGCAGGTGCACAAAAAGCCCAGCCAGCTTTCCGGAGGACAGATGCAGAGGGTGGCGATCGCCCGTGCGCTGGTAAATAATCCGGACATCGTGCTGGCAGACGAACCGACCGGCGCTCTGGACAGTGAAACCAGTATCCAGGTTATGGAGCTTCTGCAGGAGGTGGCAAGAGACCGGCTGGTCGTGATGGTAACCCACAATCCGGAGCTGGCGCAGCAGTACGCAACGAGGATCGTGAATCTGAGAGATGGAAAGATCCGCTCGGACACAGATCCTTTTGAGGTGGATGAGAAGACGCTGAAAGAACCGGAACATAAAAATATGGGAAAATCATCCATGTCCTTTCTGACAGCTCTGTCTCTCAGCTTTAATAACCTGCGTACCAAGAAAGCGCGTACATTGCTGACTTCCTTTGCCGGCTCCATTGGTATCATCGGAATCGCCTCAATCCTGGCGCTGTCCACCGGAGTGAATACCTATATTCATTCGGTGGAGGAAGAGACGCTGTCGGAATATCCGCTGCAGATCCAGAGTACCGGATTCAATTTTGCGTCTTCGATGATGATGTCTGCCGGCGGATCCGGGGAAGCACAGGAGGAGTCCGGAGATGTCAATGTTATCCAGATGGTGACGGATATGTTTTCCACTATGGGTTCCAATGACCTGGAAGCCCTGAAGGAGTATCTGGATCATGGAGACAGCGGAATTGACCAGTATGTCAGTGCGATCGAGTATTCCTATGACTCTGTGCCTCAGATTTACCGTGAAGACGGAGACAGTATCCGCCAGGTGAATCCGGATCAGTCCTTTTCCGCCCTTGGGCTTGGCTCCGGCAGCAGCGCCAACAGCATGATGTCCTCCATGATGAGTACGGATGTTTTCTACGAAATGCCGGAAAATGAAAGTCTTTACAAAGACCAGTATGAGGTGATGGCAGGCCGCTGGCCGGAAAATTATAATGAATGTGTGGTAGTACTGACTTCCAGCGGCGGAATCAGTGACTTCATGCTGTATACCTTTGGTCTGCGGGACGCGATGGAACTGGACGAAATGATCCAGCAGTTCATTGACGAGGAAGAGGTGGACACACCGGATCATATAGGAAGCTACACGTATGAAGACATCCTCGGAACCACGTTTAAGGTGGTGAACCGCGCAGACTATTATCAGTATGACAGCCAGTACCAGGTCTGGACCGACAAGACGGACAACGATGAATATATGAAAGAACTGGTGCAGAACGGCGAAGATCTGAAGGTAGTCGGCGTCGTACAGCCGGCGGAGGATGCCAATGCGGTTTCCCTGACTACCGGTATCGGATATACGAAAGATCTGAGCAGACATGTGGCGGAGGAAGCGGAGAACAGTGAGATCGTTCAGCAGCAGCTGCAGAATCCGGATGTGGATGTATTTACCAATGAGGCATTTGGCGAGGAAAGCGGACAGAGGGATCTGGATATGAATTCTCTGTTTTCTGTGGATGAGGATGCGATCCAGGAAGCCTTTGGCTTTGATGAGAGCGCGCTCACGGAAGGAATGAGCGATGCCTTTGATTTCTCCGGGGCGATGAGTGCTGACGGAAGTACGCTGGATTTGTCAGGACTGATGAATATGGAAGATATTTCTCTGACGCTTCCGGAAATGCCGGAATTGAATATGCAGGATATCATGAGCGGCATCCGTCTGGAAGTTTCTGCGGAAGAACTTGCTCAGATTGCGTCGGACCTGCTCCAGGGCTATCAGGGATACGCGGCACAGAATCCGGCGGCAGATTATTCCGGACTTGGCGAAGATTTCCTGGGCTATCTGCAGACTGACGAAGCGAAGCAGATTCTTTCCAGAAATATTACGGAGATCATTCAAAGCAGCGGAACCGTGACGGTTTCCAACGAGCAGCTGCAGCAGTTGGTCCGGGAGGTAATGGCCGGCTATCAGCAATATGCGGCATCCAACGGATATACGGATATCAATCGGTTTGACGAATATCTGATCGAATATCTGCAGACTGCCCAGGCACAGGAAATCCTCAGCCGCTGGGCTTCGGAGAATATTAAAATAGAAGGAAATGTATCGATCACAGCGGAGCAGCTGGAAAAGCTTTCCGCAGAGATGGTTGCCGGATACCAGCAGTATGCGGCGGCAAACGGACTTCCGGATCCGACAAAGATGGATGATTATTTTATGGAATACATGGCGACGCCGGAGGCACAGCAGAAACTTTCCCAGGGCATTGCCGGAATGGTCGATACCGGAGGTGTGGAAGAAAAGCTTTCCACAGCGCTTCAGAGTTATATGCAGACGATCATGGGATCGTATTCCCAGACCATGGCGCAGGCGATCGAGACTCAGGTAAGTTCCGCGATGGAGCAGATGATGGGCCAGATCAGCCAGAGTATGGAAAGTTCCATGCAGGAAGCCATGAGCCAGTTGAGCGGGAACATGGCGGATGCGTTTACGATCAACACAGAGGCGCTTCAGAATGCATTCCAGATGAACATGACCGAAGAAGAACTTGGGGAACTTCTGATGTCTTTGGCTTACCGGGAGGACGCTTCCTATGATGGAAACCTGCAGGAACTGGGATATGTGGACTTTGGCCAGCCGAATGAGATTTCCATCTATCCGTCCGATTTTGAGAGCAAGGAACAGGTGCTCCGGATCCTCGACAGTTATAATGAACGGATGGAGGAAGAGGGAAAGGAAGACCAGGTTATCACCTACACGGATATCGTGGGAACGATGACTTCTTCGGTGACAGATATCATTGATATCATCAGTTATGTACTGATCGCTTTTGTGGCGATTTCCCTTGTGGTATCTTCTATCATGATCGGAGTTATTACTTATATCAGTGTCCTTGAGAGAAAGAAGGAAATCGGAATTCTGCGCGCCATCGGCGCTTCCAAGCGGAATGTGTCTCAGGTCTTTAATGCAGAGACCTTTATCATAGGACTGTGTTCAGGATTGCTCGGTATCGGCCTGACGCTTCTGTTGATGATACCGGGTAACGCGCTGATCCATCAGCTTGCTGGCACGACGGATATCAATGCAATCCTTCCAGTGGAATCGGCAGTGATCCTGATCCTGTTCAGTGTTGTGCTGACAATTCTTGGCGGCCTGATTCCGTCCAGCAAAGCGGCCAAAAACGATCCGGTTATGGCGCTGCGTGTGGAATAAACAAAAAACGGACGAAAACGGCAAGGCGCCGGTGGTATGCGTGTGCGGCGGGCGGCTGCAAAGACGCGGAAAATCTAACCATTCCGAAGCCCCTGCGGACGGGCACCGGAGCGATTCACCAGGAATTTTTTATAAATTCCCGGTTCAGCGCTCCTCAGGCTCAGTGCGTGTAGCACTTCGCCTGTCCCGTCCTACGGGGCTCCGGAATGGTAAGATTTTCTCGCATCTTTGCAGATGCCCGCCGCACACGCATACCACCGGCGCCTTGCCGTTTTCTGTTCTTTTTTGTGGAAGGTGGTGTGGTTTGGGGCGGGTGGTCTGTGGCGGTATGCGGTATTGTATACGCAGCCGTCCGCTGCAGTCTGTAAAAGTCAAAAGGATTAACATAAAATATTGGTATAATTTAAAAAAGCAGTTGACATTCTTGACAGATTGTGGTATTGTAAAAAATGCACTATTATGGCAAGATATGCCTAAAAGCTTTTGATTTTCAGGCATGAGCGGTAATAAATATAAAATAAATACAAGGGGTGACACGTCAATGGAGAAAAACAGAATACGTCCGATTCCAACCGGAAAAAGTATACGAATGACATACCAGAGACAAAAAGAAGTTCTAGAAATGCCCAATCTGATCGAAGTTCAGAAGGATTCCTATAACTGGTTCCTGAAGGAAGGAATGAAAGAAGTCTTTGATGATATTTCCCCAATTTCAGATTACGGCGGAAGACTCAGTCTGGAATTCGTAGACTTTACTCTGTGTGAAGACGAAGTAAAGTATTCGATTGAAGAGTGTAAGCAGCGCGATGCGACATACGCGGCACCTTTGAAGGTGAAAGTGCGTCTGCACAACAAAGAAAAAGACGAAATCAGTGAGCATGAAATTTTCATGGGCGATCTGCCGTTGATGACAGAGACAGGCACTTTTGTGATCAATGGCGCGGAACGTGTTATCGTCAGCCAGCTCGTGCGTTCACCTGGTATCTATTACGGTATTGCACACGATAAGATCGGTAAAAGACTTTTCTCCTGTACCGTGATCCCGAATCGTGGTGCGTGGCTTGAATATGAGACCGACTCCAATGACGTATTTTATGTCCGTGTAGACAGAACCAGAAAAGTTCCGATCACTGTGCTGATCCGTGCGCTTGGTGTAGGAAGCAATGCTGAGATCGTAGAGCTTTTCGGTGAGGAACCGAAGATTCTTGCAAGCTTCTCAAAAGACACTTCCACCAACTATCAGGAAGGTCTGCTGGAGCTGTACAAAAAGATCCGTCCGGGCGAGCCGCTGGCTGTGGAAAACGCAGAGAGCCTCATCCGCGGAATGTTCTTCGATCCGCGCCGTTATGATCTTGCCAAGGTCGGACGTTATAAATTCAATAAGAAACTGGCACTGCGCAACCGCATCAAAGGTCAGGTCCTTGCGGAGGATGTTGTAGACGCATCCACCGGTGAGATCCTGGCGGAAAAAGGAACCAGAGTGACCCGTGAACTGGCAGATGATATCCAGTACGCGGCAGTTCCGTATGTATGGATCCAGACCGAGGAGCGCAATGTCAAAGTCCTGTCCAACCTGATGGTTGACATCACCCGCTGGGTAGATGTGGATCCGAAGGAAGTGGGCGTGACAGAGGAAGTTTATTATCCGGTACTGGAGCGTATCCTTTCCGAGTACACGGATATTGACGAGATCAAAGATGCGATCCGCCGTGAGATCCATGACCTGATTCCGAAGCATATTACAAAAGAGGATATTTTCGCGTCCATCAATTACAATATGCATCTGGAATACGGATTTGGAAATGACGACGATATCGACCATCTGGGCAACCGCCGGATCCGTGCGGTCGGCGAGCTGCTTCAGAATCAGTACCGCATCGGTCTTTCCAGAATGGAGCGTGTGGTACGCGAAAGAATGACGACTCAGGATCTGGAGGGTATTTCCCCGCAGTCCCTGATCAATATCAAACCGGTCACTGCGGCAGTGAAAGAGTTCTTCGGTTCTTCCCAGCTGTCACAGTTCATGGATCAGAACAACCCGCTGGGCGAGCTGACCCATAAGAGACGTCTGTCCGCGCTGGGACCGGGCGGTCTGTCCCGTGACCGTGCAGGATTCGAGGTTCGAGACGTTCACTACTCCCATTACGGAAGAATGTGTCCGATCGAGACGCCTGAGGGTCCGAACATCGGTCTGATCAACTCCCTTGCATCCTATGCAAGGATCAATGAGTACGGTTTTGTGGAAGCTCCGTACCGTAAGATCGACAAGACAGATCCGAAGAATCCGAAAGTTACCGACGAGGTTGTCTACATGACAGCAGACGAGGAAGACAATTACCATGTAGCACAGGCGAACGAGCCGCTGGATGAAGAAGGACACTTCCTGCACAAGAACGTTTCCGGACGTTACCGTGCAGAGACCCAGGAGTATGAGCGTCAGATGTTTGATTACATGGACGTATCTCCGAAGATGGTGTTCTCCGTTGCGACGGCGCTGATCCCGTTCCTTCCGAACGACGATGCGAACCGTGCGCTGATGGGATCCAACATGCAGCGTCAGGCCGTTCCGCTGATGATCACCGAAGCTCCGGTGGTCGGAACAGGTATGGAAGCGAAGGCAGCGGTAGACTCCGGTGTCTGCGTGGTTGCGAAGAAATCCGGAACCATCACCTATTCCTGCTCCAACGAGATCCGCATGAAGAACGATGACGGTACCACAGATACCTATCATCTGACCAAATTCATGCGAAGCAACCAGAGCAACTGCTACAACCAGAAACCGATCGTATTCAAAGGCGACCATGTGGAAGCCGGCGAAGTGATCGCCGACGGCCCGTCCACCTATCAGGGCGAGCTGGCGCTTGGAAAGAACCCGCTGATCGGATTTATGACCTGGGAAGGTTATAACTACGAGGATGCCGTTCTGCTGAGCGAGCGTCTGGTACAGGATGATGTATATACCTCCATCCATATCGAGGAATATGAGGCAGAAGCCCGCGATACCAAACTGGGACCGGAAGAGATCACCAAGGACGTTCCGGGTGTCGGCGACGACGCTCTGAAAGACCTGGATGAGCGAGGAATCATCCGCATCGGTGCAGAGGTACGCGCAGGTGATATCCTGGTAGGTAAGGTAACTCCGAAGGGAGAGACAGAGCTTACCGCAGAGGAACGTCTGCTTCGTGCGATTTTCGGTGAAAAAGCAAGAGAAGTGCGTGACACTTCCTTAAAGGTACCGCACGGTGAGTACGGTATCGTAGTAGATGCCAAAGTATTTACCAGAGAGAACGGCGATGAGCTGTCTCCGGGTGTCAACGAGGCAGTCCGCATCTACATCGCTCAGAAGAGAAAAATCTCTGTCGGCGACAAGATGGCGGGACGTCACGGTAACAAGGGTGTCGTTTCCCGTGTGCTTCCGGTGGAAGATATGCCGTTCCTGCCGAACGGACGTCCGCTGGATATCGTGCTGAACCCGCTGGGCGTACCTTCCCGTATGAATATCGGACAGGTGCTGGAGATCCATCTGAGTCTTGCAGCGGCAGCCCTCGGTTTCAATGTTGCGACTCCGATCTTTGACGGCGCGAACGAGATCGATATTCAGGACACTCTGGAACTGGCAAATGATTATGTAAATATGGAATGGGATGAGTTCTCCGCGAAACACAAGGACGAACTGCTCCCTGAAGTTTATGAATATCTTGGAACACATCTGGAACACAGAGAACTGTGGAAGGGTGTGGAACTTACCGGAGACGGTAAAGTTCAGTTAAGAGACGGCCGTACCGGTGAGTTCTTCGACAGCAAGACAACCATCGGACACATGCATTATCTGAAACTGCACCACCTGGTAGACGATAAGATCCATGCACGTTCTACCGGTCCATACTCCCTGGTAACACAGCAGCCGCTGGGCGGTAAAGCTCAGTTCGGCGGACAGCGTTTCGGAGAGATGGAGGTTTGGGCTCTGGAGGCGTATGGCGCGTCCTACACGCTGCAGGAGATCCTGACCGTGAAGTCTGACGATGTTGTGGGCCGTGTGAAGACTTACGAAGCGATCATCAAGGGCGACAATATTCCTGAACCGGGAATTCCGGAGTCCTTTAAGGTACTGCTCAAGGAGCTTCAGTCTCTGGCTCTGGATGTCCGCGTACTGCGCGATGACAATACTGAGGTGGAGATCATGGAATCCTCCGATTACGGCGATACCAACCTGAACCACATCATTGAGGGAGACCGCTACTCCAACCGTGAGGAAAACTTCGGCGAGTACGGATATTCCAAACAGGAATTCGACGGCGAAGAACTGGTGGATGTGGAAGAAGATGAAGAGGAAGATGCGTTCCTTGAACTGGATGAGAATCTCGACGATGAAGAATAAAAAACTCTTCGCAATGTGACGAAAGGGGTAATCAAATGCCAGAAACAGCAAATAAAGAGAACTATCAGATGACCTTCGATGCCATTAAGATCGGCCTGGCCTCCCCGGAGAAAATCCGGGAGTGGTCCCACGGCGAGGTGAAGAAGCCGGAGACCATTAACTACAGAACACTGAAACCGGAAAAAGACGGCCTGTTCTGTGAGAGAATCTTCGGACCGAGCAAGGACTGGGAGTGTCATTGTGGAAAATATAAGAAAATCCGTTATAAAGGTGTTGTCTGCGACCGATGCGGCGTAGAAGTCACCAAGTCCAGTGTGCGCCGTGAGCGTATGGGACATATCGAGCTGGCAGCTCCGGTATCTCATATCTGGTACTTCAAAGGGATTCCGTCCCGTATGGGACTGATTCTGGATCTGTCTCCGAGAACTCTGGAGAAGGTTCTGTACTTTGCAAATTATATCGTTCTGGATGCAGGCGATACCAAACTGCAGTACAAGCAGGTCCTGACGGAGAAGGAATATCAGGATGCCCGCGAGCAGTACGGCAATGGATTCCGCGCAGGTATGGGCGCTGAGTCCATCAAAGAGCTTCTGATGGCGATCGATCTGGAAAAAGAATCCGCAGAGCTGAAACAGGGTCTGAAGGATTCCACCGGCCAGAAACGTGCCCGTATCATCAAACGTCTGGAGGTTGTGGAGGCTTTCCGTGAGTCCGGCAACCGTCCGGAGTGGATGATCCTGGATGCGATCCCGGTGATCCCGCCGGATCTGCGCCCGATGGTACAACTGGACGGAGGACGTTTTGCGACTTCCGACCTGAACGATCTGTACCGCCGTATTATCAACAGAAACAACCGTCTGCAGCGTCTGCTGGAACTTGGCGCTCCGGATATCATTGTGCGCAATGAGAAACGTATGCTGCAGGAAGCAGTCGATGCGCTGATCGACAACGGCCGCCGCGGCCGTCCGGTAACAGGACCGGGCAACCGTGCGCTGAAATCTCTTTCCGATATGCTGAAAGGTAAGTCCGGACGTTTCCGTCAGAACCTTCTGGGTAAACGTGTTGACTATTCCGGACGTTCCGTTATCGTTGTCGGACCGGAGCTGAAGATCTATCAGTGTGGTCTGCCGAAAGAGATGGCGATCGAGCTGTTCAAACCGTTTGTAATGAAAGAGCTGGTTTCCAACGGAACCGCTCATAATATCAAAAATGCCAAGAAGATGGTAGAAAAACTGGAGCCGGCAGTATGGGATGTTCTGGAAGATGTTATCAAAGAGCATCCGGTTATGCTGAACCGTGCCCCTACTCTGCATCGTCTGGGTATCCAGGCGTTCGAGCCGATCCTGGTAGAAGGTAAAGCGATCAAACTGCATCCGCTGGTTTGTACCGCGTTCAACGCCGACTTCGACGGTGACCAGATGGCGGTTCATCTTCCGCTGTCCGTGGAAGCGCAGGCAGAGTGCCGTTTCATGCTGCTGTCTCCGAACAACCTGCTGAAACCGTCTGACGGTGGTCCGGTAGCCGTTCCTTCACAGGATATGGTACTTGGTATTTACTACCTGACCCAGGAGCGTCCGGGAAGCAAGGGCGAGGGAAGCTTCTTCAAGAATGTAAACGAAGCGATCCTGGCATATGAAAACGGATATATCACGCTGCAGACCAAGATTACCGTACGCTGCAGCAAGGAAATGCCGGATGGAACCACACTGGTACAGAATGTAAGTTCCACACTGGGTCGTTTCCTGTTCAATGAGATCCTGCCCCAGGATCTTGGCTATGTAGACCGGAGCATTCCGGGCAACGAGCTTGCTCTGGAAGTTGACTTCCTGGTTGCAAAGAAACAGCTGAAACAGATTCTGGAAAAAGTTATCAATACCCATGGCGCGACCAAGACCGCAGAGGTTCTGGACGACATCAAGGCGACGGGTTACAAATATTCCACCCGCGCGGCTATGACCGTATCTATTTCCGATATGACCGTGCCGCCGCAGAAGCCGGAAATGATCGCTCAGGCGCAGGAAACTGTGGATAAGATCACCAAGAACTTCAAACGTGGTCTGATCACAGATGAGGAGCGTTACAAAGAGGTCGTTGATACCTGGAAGAAGACCGACGATGAGCTGACACATGCGCTGCTGTCCGGTCTGGATAAATACAACAACATCTTCATGATGGCGGACTCCGGAGCCCGTGGTTCCGACAAGCAGATCAAACAGCTGGCAGGTATGCGTGGACTGATGGCAGATACTACCGGTCATACCATCGAGCTGCCGATCAAGTCCAATTTCCGTGAAGGTCTGGACGTACTGGAATACTTCATGTCTGCCCACGGAGCACGTAAAGGTCTGTCCGATACCGCTCTTCGTACGGCTGACTCCGGTTACCTGACCAGACGTCTGGTAGACGTTTCCCAGGAGCTGATCATCCGCGAAGTGGACTGTTCGGAAGGCAAAGACGAGATTCCGGGAATGTGGGTAGAAGCATTCGCGGACGGAAAAGAGGAGATCGAAAGCCTGCAGGATCGTATCACAGGACGTTTCTCCTGCTACACGCTGAAAGACAAAGACGGAAATGTCATTGTCAAGGCAAACCATATGATCACACCGAAGCGTGCAGCCCGCATTATCAACGAAGGTGTGGATGAAAACGGAAAACCGTTTGAGAAGATCAAGATCCGTACGATCCTGACCTGCCGTTCCCACACTGGTATCTGTGCAAGATGCTACGGTGCGAACATGGCAACCGGTGAGGCAGTACAGGTCGGAGAGTCTGTTGGAATTATCGCGGCTCAGTCCATCGGTGAGCCTGGTACACAGCTGACCATGCGTACCTTCCATACCGGAGGTGTTGCCGGCGGAGATATCACACAGGGTCTTCCCCGTGTCGAGGAGCTTTTCGAGGCAAGAAAACCGAAGGGACTTGCGATCATCACCGAGATCAAAGGTGTTGCTGCGATCAAAGATACCAAGAAAAAACGTGAAATCGTCGTGACAGATAATGAGGAAGGCGTATCCAAGACCTATCTGATCCCGTACGGTTCCCGTATCAAAATCACCGACGGAGCAGTTCTGGAAGCCGGCGATGTGCTGACCGAAGGTTCTGTCAACCCGCATGATATCCTGAAAGTCAAAGGTGTCCGCGCGGTACAGGATTACATGCTGCACGAAGTTCAGCGTGTATACCGTCTGCAGGGTGTAGAGATCAACGATAAGCATATCGAGGTCATTGTACGTCAGATGCTGAAGAAAGTCCGCATTGAGGAAAACGGTGATACCGAATTCCTTCCGGGCGATATGGTAGACGTTCTGGATTACGAAGAGACCAACAAGGCAATGGAAGAGCAGGGAAAAGAGCCGGCATCCGGAAAACAGGTTCTGCTGGGTATCACAAAAGCTTCCCTGGCATCGGATTCCTTCCTGTCTGCGGCATCCTTCCAGGAGACCACCAAGGTTCTGACCGACGCCGCGATCAAAGGTAAGATCGACCACCTGGTAGGTGTCAAAGAGAACGTTATCATCGGTAAGCCGATCCCGGCAGGTACCGGTATGAAATTCTACAGCAATATCCGTCTGAATACTGATTCCATGCTGAATCAGGAGGAAGAGGATGAAGAGGAAATCATAGACGAAATGCCGGAAACTGAGATGGTTCAGGAAGATCTGGCTGAGGCGGAAGAAGTTCTGATGGAAGAAATTCCGGAAGAGGAAGAAACCACAACGGAAGAATAAACAACGTCTGCTGGTCACCTGATGACTGGGAGCGAATGAAAACCAATATGCAACAAACGCAGGGGGATGCCGTGAAATGCGGCATCCCCCTGTTGTAAGTTGCGGCGAGGTTTGATAGAATAAAAGTTAATCGTTCAGCTATAACAATTCGACTGGCTGAACTGTCACGAATACAGAGAAAAGAGAAGGTGCCGGAAATGGAAGAAGAAAAGCAGAAAAAAATGCCAGGGAATGGCGTCGGGTTCCTGAAAGCTGCGGCAAACGCCGTGCTGATCCTACTGAACGGATTTATGATCGCATTGATCGTGTGTCTGTTTCTGGCGCAGCCGGCAGGCGGGGACCGGGTCAAACCGACGATCCAGAAATTCAATGAAAATTCCGACCAGTATTATTCGGAAGATGAGACTTACCAGCAGGTAAATGCCAATGTACACGTTTATCAGTCCACAGGAAGACCAGATGAAAAGGAGTGACGGATGCAAGAAAAAGAACAGAAAAAGAAATTTCATTTTCCGTTCCAGGGAGAGTTTCAGTGGAAAAACTTTTTCCGGCTGCCTATGTGGATCCGGACGCTGATTATCAGCGGGGCGTCGCTGGTGCTGCTGACCGCAGTGTTTTTTATGGCAGGCAATTATTTATATTCCCCACAGAAAGTGGCGCGGGATTATTATGAAGCGCTGCTGTCCCAGGATTGGAACCGGATGTATGACTGCTGCGAATTTCCGGAGGGACAGTTCCTGTCCAGAAAGAATTTTGTAAACGCCATGTCCTACGGTACTTCCGGGGACGAAGAGAGCCCGGTGATCAAGAACTATAGAATGCGCAAAAAGGCAACGGATGAAAGCAGCAAAACTTCCACTTATGAAGTCACCTATACTCTGGAAGGAATCAGCGAAGCCCAGAAAGATACCGTTGAGATTGCCCGCGGCGGGCAGGTGATGGGACCTTTTTACGACTGGTATATTGTTCCGGAGAAGCTGTATGTCAGTGACGTGGAAGTTGCCGTGCCTGACGGAGCGGAGCTGTACCTGGACGGAATACAGATTCTGGACAAGTATGAAAAAGCGGAATCCGGTCAGGAAGAAGACGGAACGGAAGAAACAACAGAAAAAGCGGAAGAATCCGGGAACGGTGAAACGATCTATGAAATTCCCTACTTGTTTCTGGGATATCACACAGTTCAGCTCCATCAGAACGGACGGGATGACTACCGGGAAATTGTATATGTAAAGGATGACAGCCGCCTGGAATTTCTCCCGGAACTGAAACTCAACGATTCCACCGGGAAAGAGATCACGGATCTGGTGGAAGAGACTGTTCAGAGTTTCTGCGAAGCGGGAATGAAAAAGGACTCTTACAGCAAAGTGAAAAAGTATTTTTCCAGCGAGAATACTGTACAGAAAAAAGCGGAACAGGCATTCCAGGATTTCTGTGATGAAGTGGCGGATGAGGAAAATACAGGACTGGTAAATCTGGCGGTCACCAGCATAGAAACTACAGTATCAAATATCGATGGTGAAATGAAGGCGGAAGCTGTGATTTCCTATACGGCGGAGCGGGTAGAGAAGCGATTGTTCTTTTTCTATCAGACCGTCACGGAAAGCGGTACGAAAACCCTGGATCTGCAGATGAAAAACACCAATGGTGAATGGAAAATCGAAAAATGGTCATAAAGAAAGTGTGCTGCTGAAAAAATTCTTTAGCAGCACACTTTTTTCTTCGAGTCAGCCCAGAAAGTGTTGAAGAAAATCCCAGTGGATCACATTGGCAAAAAACAGGCTGTAAACCAGCAGGCACCAGGGTTTCAAAAGCAGAATGATCATGCAGAATTTTTTCCTGGAAATCGCCGTCAGGCCAGCGAGAAAGCAGATCAGATCATCCGGAGCGACCGGCAGAAAAATGGTCAGGATCAAAAACCATGTAAATCCCTTTTTCTGCGTCCAGTGGGCATATTTTTCATAGGCGGATGCGGAAACATGACGCTGTACGAATGAGGAGCCATATCGTCTGGCAAGATAAAAGGCGAGGATGGAGCCGATGCTCGTACCAATGTAATTACAGAGAAAACCTCCGAACCAGCCAAACAGGATGGAACCCGCGGCGTATCCTACAACAGCGGGAAGAATCGGGAGCACGACCTGAGCAAGCTGGATAAAGATCAGGATCAGAGGACCGAAAATTCCAAAACTCTGAATATAATTCTGAAAACTTTCGATGGAATTGAAATTGCCATCCAAAAAACTTTTAACAAGCCAGACAACGATCAGAGCCAGCAAAAATAAAATGGAATACTGACCGATCTTGTGCCATGGAATAGCTCTTTTGGATTTTGTATTTGCAGTGGATTCCGGCAGCATAATGCACCTCTTTTCATTGGATTCTGATCTTATTATAACCTCTTTTCATTAAGATTAAAGCCGTAAAATTCTTAAGTAATTCTTTAGAGCGGTTTGAAAATTTTGAATATTTATTTGTGCAGCCGCAACAGTTCAGCCAGCTGAACTGTTACGCGCAGCCTGCCTGTATCAAAAAAATGTGAGGTATTTTTTGTGAAACGAAACTCCCCTTCCTATGCAAAGAAACCGATCTTTTTGCATAGGAAGGGGAGTTTCGTCGATGACACGATATTATACATGTGCCGGCCGGTTCCGGAAGAATAATCCTGCTTTCTCCAGTGCGGGGCGAAGCGCCATATAAAGGGCAACGGAGACGATCACGGAAAGGACTGCGTTGATAGAAGTGGAAGCGATGTTCCAGGTCAATGCGACCTCAGCGGCAGGTTTTCCAATGATCACCAGCTTGTAAAAATAGCCTACCAGCGGGTCCATGACAGCGTTGAAAAGCAGACCTCCGATGGAAGCAATCAGCGTCCATTTAAAAATGTGCTTTTTATCTGTACTTTCATTGATTTTCCCGATATGATGGGCGATAAGCCCTGTGATCAGACCAATGCAAAGCTTCAGAATAAAGGTTTTCGGAGCGTAAATCACATAGACCGGATCCAAAAGATCCCCAATGGTCATACCGATGGCTCCGCCGACACCGCCCCAAACGCCTCCAAGAATCAGCGCGCCCAGAACGCAGACAGCATTTCCAAGATGGATCGAGGTAGCATCCCCTCCCGGGAGCCAGAGCTTAATCTGCAAAAAGGTAAACACGACATAAGACAATGCGGCAAATACGCCGGTCATAGAAAGTTTCCATACTTTTTCATTTTTCATAACAAGTCACTCCTTCATCCTGTTAAACAGCCGCAGACAGTGTGATTCTATACCGACGTTCTCTAGAATGGCGGAGAGCTCTGAATCATGTTGCGGTCTGTTTCCTATCATATGTGATATTATAGCAGGAGTGGCTTGAATAAAAAGTGCCAATTTCATATTTTTTGACCAGTCCAGTTTTTGAACGATTTCTGATTATGAATATTGCAGAAAACAATGTTCAAACACGTTTCAGGACTGCCGGTGCATAGCTTCATGCTCCGATTTTAATTCCTGATAGAGCGTTATGGAATCCCAGTTCTGATTGTGTGGGGTGAGAATCGCTTTCAGAGGGATCGGAGGAAGTTTTTTTCTGCGAAGTTCCCGGAGAAACTGATCCAGCCGCTGATCCGTAAAGCCGCACAGGACGATCATCGGTTCCGAAAATCCGTCCCCTTCATAGACGTTATCAAGTTCCTGAAATCCGGGAAGGCCTGCCAAAACGCCCAGCGGCTGAGCATACTGTTCCGGGGAGATGACACGGATCCTTGCCTTCATTTTAAGAAGGATTGGCTTCAGTCCGGAAGCAAGGGGTGTTTGAGCGATATTATATAGTAATACGGTTTCCATTGGAAAACTCCTTTCTGCGGTAAGAAATTTATAGCAATAACTGCATCAGCTCTGCCGGAAGAATCGATTTTATCATATTTGGAACAGCAGCTATGCAGTATCATTGTCTTTCTCAGTATACTATATGGCGGCAGAAAAAGCGAGAAGGTTTTCACTGGATAGGAAAGGGATACAGCAGTTCTAAAGAACCATTCCTGGTTATTTCACGAATGCCATACGAAGGAATTGCAGTCAGGGGGAAAAGTCTGTTATAATAGAGTGAATTTGAAGAGACAGCCTCTGTAGGAATGCGGATGACACGAGGCTTATGAGAGGAATGAAAAGAGGTAAATACTATGTGGATAGCAGATGGATGGAAAGATTACGAAGTACTGGATACATCGAAAGGCGAGAAACTGGAACGCTGGGGAGATTATCTTCTGGTGCGCCCGGACCCGCAGGTGATCTGGGATACAAAGAGGGAGAATCCCGGCTGGAGAAAGAAGAACGGTCATTATCACAGAAGCAGCAAAGGCGGCGGCGAATGGGAATTTTTCAATCTGCCCCAGCAGTGGAGCATTCAATATAAGGACCTGACCTTCAATCTGAAGCCGTTCAGTTTTAAGCATACCGGTCTCTTTCCGGAGCAGGCGACCAACTGGGACTGGTTTGGAAAGCTGATCCGTGAAGCAGGACGGCCGATCAAGGTGCTGAACCTGTTTGCCTATACCGGAGGAGCGACACTGGCGGCGGCGGCCGCAGGAGCATCGGTTACCCATGTGGACGCATCCAAAGGAATGGTAACCTGGGCGAAAGAAAATGCCGTATCTTCCGGATTGAAGGACGCGCCGATCCGGTGGCTGGTGGATGACTGTGTGAAATTTGTGGAGCGGGAGATCCGCAGAGGGAATCATTATGACGCGATCATTATGGATCCTCCGTCTTACGGAAGGGGACCCAAGGGGGAAATCTGGAAGATTGAGGAGTCAATCCATCCGTTTATCCGGCTGTGCACCCAGATCCTCAGTGACGACCCGCTGTTTTTCCTGGTCAATTCCTATACGACAGGTCTGGCGCCGGCGGTTCTTACCTATATGATCTCGCTGGAACTGGAACGTTTTCATGGCACCGTGGAATCGCAGGAGATCGGACTTCCGGTGAAGGAAACGGGACTGATCCTTCCGTGCGGGGCGTCCGGAAGGTGGAGCTCCGCCAGGTGACGGTGCCAAATGGTCCGGAAAAGAAGAAAAATGCAGGAAGAACTGATAAAAACTGCATAAAAACTTGTATTTTATGACAAAAATCCCTCCAAATTGAAAGTTCATCTTGACATCATATCATTCTATGGCATAAAATATCCATTAGTTGTGATGCAATGATAGAAAGCAGACGGAGAAATCCGCAACGAATATGAAAAATCAGGAGGGTAACCATGAAACCGTATAGCGAGTTGACAAAGGAAGAACTGTTGGCATTGAAGGCAGAGTTGGATGCTGCTTTTGAGGATGTAAAAGGCAAGGGCATGAAGCTGGATATGTCAAGAGGCAAACCTGCCACTGTACAGCTGGATATGGCGGAAGGCCTGCTCAGCGCTGTATCATCCAATGAGGAAGTATATACAGAGAACGGCACCGACTGCCGCAATTACGGTCTTCTGACAGGTATTCCGGAGGCGAAAAAACTGTTCGCCGATATCTGTGAGGTAGAGCCAAACCAGGTGATCGTATATGGAAATGCCAGCCTGACGGTAATGTTCGATGCGGTTGCACGTTCTTATACACACGGTATCGCAGGATGTACACCATGGTCCAAACTGGACAAAGTGAAATTCCTGTGTCCGGTACCGGGATATGACCGCCATTTCTCGATCACCGAGTATTTCGGAATCGAGATGATCAATGTTCCAATGACTCCGGAAGGACCGGATATGGATCTGGTAGAAAAACTGGTGGCAGAGGATGATTCCATCAAAGGTATCTGGTGTGTGCCGAAATATTCCAACCCGCAGGGCTATACTTATTCGGACGAAACCGTCCGCCGTTTTGCGGCGCTGAAGCCGGCAGCCAAGGATTTCCGTATCTTCTGGGACAATGCATACTGCATCCATCATCTGTATGAAGAAGCAGACAGACAGGATCAGCTTCTGAACATTATCACAGAATGTGAGAAAGCGGGAAATCCAGATCTGGTTTACGAATTTGTTTCCACTTCAAAAGTGAGTTATCCGGGCGCCGGAGTGGCTGCGATGATTTCCTCGGAAGCAAACTTGAAGGAAGCGGAGCGCCATATGAATTTCCAGATCATCAGCCATGATAAGCTGAATCAGCTTCGCCATGTCAGATATTTCAAAAATCTGGACGGTGTAAAAGCACATATGATGAAGCATGCGGCGATCATGCGTCCGAAATTCGAGACCGTTCTTCAGGTGCTGGAGAAAGAACTGGGCGGTCTGGGAATCGGTGAATGGACGAAGCCGAACGGAGGATATTTCATTTCCTTTGACGCGATGGAAGGATGTGCGAAGAAAATCGTCGCAAAGGCAAAGGAAGCCGGTCTGGTAATGACAGGAGCGGGAGCGACTTATCCATACGGAAAAGACCCGAAAGATTCCAATATCCGTATCGCTCCGACCTATCCGACGCCGGAAGAACTGGCGGTAGCCGGAAATATCTTCGTTCTCAGCGTAAAGCTGGTAAGCATTGAGAAATTGTTGGAAAATAGATAAATATAAGAAAGATACAAATGAGGGGACTGCCAGACCGGAAACGCACAGAGCGTTCTTCCGGTATGGCTGTTTCCTTTTTTATTACGGCATCCGCCCATGTAAAATCGCTGCGCCATGGGGCGGATGCTCGAAGACACTACGTTTCCATCAGGTCCGCGCAGTAAATGCGCAGACCTGATGGAATAGTTGCTTAAATATTTCTTACTGTTTTGAAAATCACTTTACGGAAATGTCCCATGATGTTATGATAAGCAAAGAAAAAACGATTCGGCGTAACAGCTCAGGCAGCTGAACTGTTACGGTTTGGCTGCTGAATGTTCACAGGAGTGCGCAGGGGATGCTGCGGGACTTGCAGCAAGAGGCAGGCAGCGGTTTCTGATAAGAAAGGGAGTGTATAGATGAAGAAAATGAGCAAGGGAAAGAAAATTGCCGTGAGCGTTGCCGGAGCGTTGGTCCTGGCGGCAGTGGGCGTGTATTTTGGAGTCAGCTATTATTATAGTTCTCATTTTTTTCCAAGGACTGTGATCAATGGACTGAACTGCGCGGGGCTGTCTGTGGATCAGGTGAAAGAGAAGATTCAGAGCCAGATCCTGAGCTATACGCTGACGCTCACGGAGCGCGGGGGACAGACGGAACAGCTGACCGGTGATCAGCTGGAACTGAAGTATGTGGATGACAAAAAAGTGGAAGCTTTGATGGAAGAGCAGAACCCGTTTGCCTGGCCGATTTATGTGGTTCGTCAGAATGAGCATGAAATGGCGGCAAATATTTCTTATTCGGCGGAAACGTTGACGCAGCTTGTGGATGCACTGGCATGTTTCCAGGAGGAAAATGTGACGGCGCCGGAGGATGCGAAGATCACCGACAACGGAACGGCTTTTGAAATCACCCCGGAAGTGGAGGGAAATACGCTGAAACGGGAGGAAACCGAGCAGGCGATCAAGGAAGCGATCGATACCGGCAAAACGGATCTGAATCTGGAGGAAGAGGGACTGTATGTGGAGCCTGCCGTGCTTTCCACGGATGAGACGCTGAACAACCAGATGAATCAGATGAACTCCCTGACTTCAGCCAATATTACATATGATTTTGTGGACAGACAGTTTGTGGTCAACCGGGATGTGATCAAGGAGTGGCTGGTTCAGGATTCCGAGGGGAATTACACCATTGATGAGACTAAGGCTGCTTCCTGGGTGAGACAGATGGCATACGAGACAGATACCTTCGGACTGGCGCATACGTTCAAAACCAGTCTTGGCCCGACCATTGAGCTGAAAGGCGGAGGAGATTACGGATGGGTCATTAACAAAGACAAGACAACGGCAGCGCTGGTGGAAGCGGTGAAGGCAGGAACCCAGGGAACCATGGAGCCAGTGTATCTGTACAGCGCCAATGACCGCTCCAGCAACGATATCGGCGATACTTATGTAGAGATCTGTATTTCCCAGCAGAAGATGTGGTGCTATAAAGACGGACAGCTTGTGGTGGAAACTCCGGTTGTAACGGGAAGCCATGCGACCGGTTACGATACGCCGGCGGGAAGTGTCTGGGCGATCGATGCGAAAAAGACGGATTATGATTTTACGCTCTATACCGCCCATGTCATGTTCTGGCTTCCGTTCAACGACCAGGTAGGTATTCATGACTCCAGCTGGCGGATCGATTACGGCGGAGACATTTATCTGACCAGCGGTTCCCATGGATGTGTCAATACGCCTTATGACGCGGCGGAAAAAATTTATAATTCTGTTGGAATTGGAGACCCGGTTATAGTATACTATAGTCTGGACGATGTCGTGGGCCCGCAGCCGACACAGAAGAATACAACGGATACTTCTGCTGCGAGCTGACCGGGCACAGCCATTCCGGTGCAGTTATTCAGCGAACGCTGTACCGGGGATTCACTTGAAAGAAAAAAGAAGGTGTTCCAGAAATCGTTCAAATGCAGTGCTTCAGGCAGCTGCGGAAGGACATACGGCGTAACAGCGTGTGTTCTACCGCGAAGAGGAAGCAGGAGCGGTTTTGGAATGCCTTCTGTGTTTTTGGAGGAAATATTATGAAGATAATAGTGTTAGCGGGAGGAACAAGTACAGAGCGTGAGGTTTCCATCGTATCCGGTACGATGGTCTGCAAAGCGCTGCGGGAAAAAGGACATCAGGCGATCCTGGTGGATGTTTTCTGCGGTGTGGAGGTTCCTCAGGTCGATGACGAGCTTTTTATGGAGGACTATGATGTCGATCAGGCAGCGGCTTATATGAGAAGTTTTGACGGACGTCTGGCGGAGATCCAGGCGGGACGCCGGGAGTTTTTCGGTCCCAATGTGCTGGAATTGTGCCAGTATGCGGATGTAGTATTCCTGGCGCTTCACGGCGCCAACGGAGAAGACGGAAAGGTTCAGGCTGCCTTTGATCTCTTCGGGATCCGCTATACGGGAACCGGTTATCTGAGCAGCGCGATCGCCATGGACAAGACGCTGACCAAGCAGTTCTTCCGCGCCCATCAGGTGCCGACGCCGGAGGGTATCTCTCTGGTAAAAGGTGAGGGAAGCACGAAGCTGGAGGATTACGGCATGAGCCTTCCGGTTGTGGTGAAGCCATGCTGCGGAGGTTCCAGCGTGGGCGTGTATATTGCCCGCACGGAGCAGGAATATAAAGAGGCGCTGGATCATGCCTTTGCCTATGAAAACGAACTGCTCGTGGAGTCTTATATCGAAGGGCGGGAGTTTTCTGTCGGCGTGGTGGACGGAAAAGCTTATCCGGTCATTGAGATCGCTCCGATTGAAGGCTTTTACGATTACACCAATAAATACAAGGCAGGTTCTACGATCGAGACCTGTCCGGCAGAACTTTCCGAGGAACAGACACAGGAAATGCAGAGATATGCGGAGCAGGGAGCGGCAGCGCTTGGAATTGAAAGCTACTGCCGTCTGGACTTTATGATGGCGGAGAACGGAACGATGTACTGTCTGGAGGCAAACACCCTGCCGGGCATGACGCCGACCAGCCTTCTGCCACAGGAAGCACAGGTACTTGGAATGAATTTTGCGGATCTGTGCGACCATCTGGTACAGCTTTCTCTGAAAAAATATGAAGCATAAGAAACCGTTTCGACTGGTCTGCGGATCTGTAGGCAGATTGGAGCGTGCAGATTGCAGGAATGAATTTTCAAATACCATTTAAGAGAAGCGGTAGAAAAAGGTGGAAAGACAGTGCGGAGGCAAAGAGATGAAAGGTTTGACATTAAAGGAAATCGCCCGGATATGCGGCGGTACCCTGCATAACTGCAGGGCAGATCTTGGAAATCAGGAAGTGTCTGCCATTACGACAGACAGCAGAAAGGTGGAGCAGGGAGCGCTGTTTGTGGCAATCCCCGGTGCACGGGTAGACGGACACAGCTTTATTCCTCAGGTAATGGAGCAGGGGGCGCTGGCAGCGCTGACAGAGCGGGAACTGCCGGAGGCAGAGTATCCGTATATCCAGATCCGGTCCTCCCTGCAGGCGGTGAAGGAGATTGCGGAATTTTATCTGCAGCAGCTTCAGATACCGGTGGTCGGAATCACAGGAAGCGTAGGAAAGACCAGCACCAAAGAGATGATCGCTGCAATCCTGTCCCAGAGATACCGTACCCTGAAGACGGAGGGAAACTTCAACAATGAGCTGGGGCTTCCGCTGACTGTTTTTCGTCTGCGAGACGAGGATGAGATTGCTGTTCTGGAAATGGGAATCAGCGACTTTGGAGAAATGCACCGGCTGGCAAAAATTGCCCGGCCGGACACGGCGGTACTTACCAATATCGGCTGGTGCCATCTGGAAAATCTGAAAGACAGAGACGGAATCCTGAAAGCGAAGACAGAGATTTTCGATTTTCTGAAGGAAGACGGACATATCGTTCTCAACGGAGACGATGACAAACTGGCTGCTGTCGGCGAGATTCGCGGGATACGACCGATCCGGTTTGGGATAGATGCGAACAATAATTACTATGCAGATCAGATCGAACCCCTTGGATTCCGAGGAATCCGCTGTATGCTGCATACACCAGAAGGAGCAGTACAGGTGCAGATTTCCATGCCGGGCAGCCATATGGTCTACAATGCGCTGGCAGGCGCGGCAGTGGGACAGATTTACGGTCTGACCCTGGAAGAAATCCGCGCCGGAATCGAGAGTCTGCAGCCGGTGGCAGGAAGATTTCATATCATTGAGACAGAGAACTATACAGTGATCGACGACTGCTACAATGCAAATCCGGTTTCCATGAAGGCGTCCCTTAATGTGCTGAAGGACGGTCCGGGCAGACGGGTAGCGGTACTCGGTGATATGGGAGAACTGGGAGCAGAAGAAAAAGAACTTCATGCCCAGGTCGGCGTCTGTGCCGGCGAGAGCGGAATCGACGCCCTTTACTGCGCGGGACCGCTCAGCCAGGCAATGGCCGATGCAGCGAGAGAGACAAACCCGGAAATGGAGATCCGCCATTTCGCAGACAGAAATACTCTCATGGAAAAACTCCCGGAACTTCTGCAAAACGAAGACACCGTGCTGGTAAAAGCGTCCCACTTTATGGAATTCGGAAAAATCGTAGAATGGCTGGAACAAAACGGCGGCGAAAAACAGCAGAGCAGTGAAGGCAATTCCTGAATGTAGTGTGTATACAATAAAAAATTAATCATAGATCAGATAGGAACGCTTCAGAGCGTGTTTGAAAAATACTTTCCGCAAGATGTGCTTCACAGATTGCAGGAATGAATTTTCAAACACGCTCTAACCTTTTATTGGTCAAAGCCGAAAAAAATCCCTGAGCAGATGGCAGATACATACGATGTGCAGCTGTAGGGCGGAAAATCCAATGGTTCCGAAATGTTAGGATTTTCTTGTTTTCCAACAGACAGTTATTGTACATGTATGTATGGATTGCTCAGGGATTTATTTATTTTTTGGCTGGTTAAATTCTAATAAGCGCATATTCGCAGAGCTGTTTGCGATCAGAAAAACAGGCAAGTTGTTTCACCAATTTGCAAAAAAATTATAACTACTACCACCCGGTTCCAAAAACCAGAAAGAAGCCAGGGGCAGGTGGTCTGCGTGTACGGCGGGCATCTGCGACGATGTGAGAAAATCTTAACGTTCCGAAGTCCCGGAGGACGGGTCAGGCGAAGTGCCTCACGCACTGAGCCTGAGGAGCGCTGAGCAGGGAAAGCATAAAGCTTTCCTGGCGAATCGCTCCGGTGCCCGTCCGCAGGGACTTCGGAACGGTTAGATTTTCCACATCGTTGCAGCCGCCCGCCGTACACGCAGACCACCTGCCCCTGGCTTCTTTCGTCCGTTTTGCACCCAACTACACCATCGGCTTATTTTTTTTCAGCATGTTTTTCAGAACATTCTGTGTATACGGTCCGATATTTTTCTTATCCTCCTTGGAAAGCTCCGAGAGAATAATCGGTTCGCCGAATTCAATCACCACATGGGTTTTCCGGATTTTTGGAAAGTGTGCTTCAAAGATATTTCGTGTATTGAGCAGCGCAACCGGAACGATCGGGCAGTTGGCTTTGCTCGCCATCTTCAGAGAACCGTTGTGGAATTCCAGCATGTCCAGTTCATCCGGTCCGTTGCTGCGTGTGCCTTCCGGGAAGATGAAGATAGAAATGCCCTGTTTGATCTTTTCTGCGCCGGCAAGGATCATTTTCAGACCTTCTTTGATGTCGGAACGATCCAGAAACAGGCAGTGGATATACTTCATCCAGACCTTAAATACCGGAAATTTGGACAGTTCTTTTTTTGCGACAAATCCTGTCAGATCGGGAACCAGAACATAAGTCAGAAGGATATCAAAAAAGCTTCTGTGGTTTCCGATATAGAGAACTGCCTGATCTTTGGGAATCCGTTCCTGTCCCAGCGCCGTGATGGTGACGCCGTCGATTTTCAGTATAGTAGAAAATGCCCAGCGGATCATCGCTCTTGCCGCTTTGTCGCGAACCTGCGGTTTGCGCAGTCCGATCAGCCAGATCGTAAGAAGCACCGGGATTGTCACGATCAGATAGAGGATCACAAAACAGACGGTGATGATAAAACGAATCACGAATAAAATCTCCTTTTCTTTTGTAGTAGCCGAGAGAATATCCGCAGGTTTTCGTAAGTACAATGTTTTCAAACGGTCTGCGTATCAAATGTACAGATCGTGATGAATGCTTGCCATAGTTCTGCGTTATTCTCAAACACTCTTCTAATAGTATATGTAATTTACCTTCTGCTTGCAACATATTTTGAAATGTAGAGCATAAAATAGATAGAAAGAGGGTTCGTCTGCCAACCCCCGTCGTCTTCACAGAGATGGCAGACGGCTGAAAAGACAGGATGATGGGAAGTATGGGGCGATGGATGATCCGAATGGTGATTATCTTTCTTCTGATACCGGTGCTGACGGGATGCAGGATCGTGGATGTATCGGAAGGAGAGGTGAAAGAGGTGGAATATACCGTGCTTGGAAACGAGGATCTTCCGGAAGAAGTGCGGAAGTTACTGGAAGAACAGGGGCAGGAACCGTTTGCACTCGCTTACGAGAGCGGAGGGTTTCTGTATCTGATGAAGGGATATGGGCGTCAGAACAGCGGAGGATACAGCATCCGGGTGGAAAGCCTGTATGCGGCAGGAGAGGTCATTCATGTGAAGACAGCGCTGGAGGGACCGGCAACCCGGGAAGAACAGAAAGGGGACGGATCCTGTCCTACGATCGTTCTGAAGCTGGAAGCGAGGGAGGATGCCAGCGTGGTTTTTGAAGGATAGGAAGGAGCAGCGGACTTATGGAATTGGTGAAGAGAAATTTACATCAGATGTGCAGAAAAAGCGAAGCGGTTTCGCAGGTGACGTTTGACGAGGATTTTAATGTTCCGGATGCGAAACCAGATGTGGGAAGGATGATCCAGAAAAAGGGGGAAGTTGAGATTTCCGATGTCCAGGTCTCGGAGGGAAAAGCCCGGGTGTTCGGCAGCCTGGTGTTCCATCTGCTGTATGTGGCGGATGATGGAAGCAGAAGGATCCACAGTCTTAAGGGGGAACTTCCCATCGATGAGACAATCAATCTGGACGGTCTGCTGGGTGGAGATAAGATCTGCCTGAAATGGGATCTGGAGGATCTGACCATTCACAGAATCAATTCCCGAAAACTGAATATTCGTTCCGTCGTGACCTTTGATACCTCCATCGAAGAGCTCCGGGACACACCGGTGCCGGTGGGGCTCCGGGATGGAGAAGGGATTTCCATGAAAAAGAAAGAGCTCCGGGTATTGGAACTGGGAGTACAGAAAAAAGACACGCTGCGGATCAAGGAGACGGTGACGCTTGCCTCCAACAAGCCAAACATTCATGAGATTCTGTGGAAAGATATGGAAGTACGGGGGCTGGAACTGCGCCCGGAGGAAAATAAGATCTATGCCAAAGGCGAGCTGTTTCTGTTCTGCCTGTATGCGGGTGATGACGGGGAGCAGCCGCTGCAGTGGGTGGAACAGGCGATTCCATTTCACGGGGAAGTGGAGTGCTCCGGCTGTACGGCGGAAATGATCCCCAATATCGAAGCATCTATGATACAGGCGAATATAGAGGTTCAGCCGGATGCGGATGGGGAAGAGCGGACATTCCAGGCAGATGCGGTTCTGGAACTGGATATGAAACTGTACCAGGAGGAAACGCTTTCCCTGCTGCAGGATGTCTACACACCGAAGATGGATTGTGTTCCGGTCAGCCAGGAGGAGGTTCTTGAAAACCTTCTGATCCGCAACTATTCCAAATGCAGGGTCGGTGACAGGATTTCTGTCAGTGGACCACAGAACCGCATTCTTCAGCTTTGCCACAGCGATGGAAAGATCAAGCTGGATGAGGTAAAGCTGGTGGAAAATGGAATCCAGGTACAGGGGATTGTGGAACTGAGAATCCTGTACATAGTCAGCGATGACGATATGCCATTTTATGCGGCGGAGGCGGCGATTCCGTTTACTCATGTGATTGAAGCGGAAGGAATCGACAAAAATTGCCGGTATTACCTGCGAACAGATCTGGAGCAGCTGTCTGCCACCATGCTGGACAGCAATGAAATTGAGGTAAAAGCAGTGATCAACCTGAATGCCATCGTCCTGAACCAGCAGAAGGAGTCTGTGATGCAGTACGTTCAGGAAAATCCTCTGGACAGGGAAAAGATACAGAATATGCCGGGAATTGTCTGCTATATGGTGCAGAGTGGCGATACTCTCTGGGATATTGCAAAGAAATTTTATACGACTGCCGATGAGATCCGTGAGCTGAATAACCTGAAAGGCGATGAGATCCGGCCGATGCAGTCTCTGCTGCTGGTGAAGAGCATTGAATAGAAGAAGGGCTGACAGGGTAGAAGAAAAAGAGAGCAAGGAATGGCTTGGGAAAATAAAGTGAAAGAGGAATGAAAGCATAGTTTGGAAGAAAAGCGGCTTCGCGGTTGCAGAAAAGAAAGCGACTGCGGGGCTGTTTTTTCTTTCCTGGCGGAACTGTCAGGTAAAATTTTACAAATCTCTTGAATTCTCTTTACGCAGGTTTTAATATGATGGAAGAGTAATCTTTTGTACGAGGGGGAGAACGATGAAAGCGAAACCTGCAGATGAAACTTATCTGTTTTCTAACCAGGATCTGAAGCGGCTGATCCTGCCGCTGTTGGTCGAACAGCTGCTTGCCATTACGGTTGGAATGGCGGATTCTATCATGGTATCCAGCGTGGGAGAGGCGGCAGTGTCCGGCGTGTCCCTGGTGGACACGATCTTTGTCCTGCTGATCAATATTTTTACCGCACTTGCCACTGGAGGCGCTGTGGTGTGCGGACAGTATCTGGGCAAGAAACGCCCGGAACAGGCATGTCAGGCGGCGGATCAGCTGGTGCTTGCGACCGGCATCCTGTCCATTCTGGTTATGGGACTGATGTATGTGCTGCGCACATTTATTCTGAATGTGGTCTTTGGCCATATCGAACCGGATGTATGGAACAACTGCAACATCTATTTTCTGATCGTATCCGCATCCATTCCTTTTATTTCCATTTATAATGCCGGAGCGGCCATTTTCCGCGCACAGGGTGACTCAAAGACACCGATGAAAATATCCCTGCTTATGAATGTGATCAACATTATCGGAAATGGAATTCTGCTGTACGGTTTTCATTTCGGTGTGGAGGGGGCGGCGATCCCTACCCTGGTCTCCCGTATGTTTGCGGCGGTAGTCATTCTTGCCAGAGCTTATAAAACAGACCATGTTCTGCATCTGACCCGGCCGGTGGTATGGAAGCTTCACTGGCCGACGCTGAAGAAAATCCTGCGGATCGGTGTGCCAAATGGATTGGAAAACAGTATGTTCCAGCTTGGAAAAATCCTGGTCCTGAGTCTTGTCACTCAGTTCGGCACGGCAGCGATCGCGGCCAATGCCGTATCCAATACCATTGCTGTTTTCCAGACACTGCCGGGAATGGCAATGGGAAATGCAATCCTGACGGTCTGTGCCCAGTGTGTGGGAGCCAATCAGTACGGTCAGGTGCGGTATTATACGAAAAAACTGATCAAGTTGATTTACACAGGACTGGTATTCTCCTGCATCGCAGTGATCCTGGTTCTTCCTCTGATCCTGAATGTGTACAGCCTGTCACCGGAAGCAACCGAGACGGCGGAAAAGATTCTGGTCTATCACGGAATCTGCACCATGCTGATTTGGCCGCTGTCCTTCTCCCTGCCCAATACCCTTCGGGCGTCCAACGACGTAACGTTCTGCATGGTGCTGTCCATTTTCTCCATGTGGATTTTCCGTATCGGCCTCAGCTACGTGCTGGGACAGGTTTTAGGTCTTGGAGTTTTCGGCGTGTGGGTGGCGATGACCATCGACTGGGCAGTGCGCGCGGTGTGCTTCCTGGTAAGGTATCTGCGCGGAAACTGGCAGAAGAAGACGGCAGCGGAACTGTAAGACACAGCAAACCTTTGGGAAGATGGGAAAATTTTCACAAGAGTTTTACGAAAAAAGAGGGAAGGCAAGGGAATACGGCGAATTTTGCGGCAGAGACTTGTCAAGCCCCCGTAAATCTTTTATAATCGGTATTATAGTTAGGAACTGCCGCTTTTTTCATCGGGCGGCGTGTCAAAATAGAGATCATAGGAGGAACAAACGTGGAGCGAGAGATGATTATCGTTCTGGATTTCGGTGGTCAGTACAATCAATTGATTGCCCGCCGTGTCCGCGAGTGTAACGTGTATGCGGAAGTTCATCCTTATACCCTGTCTCTGGACAAGATCCGTGAGATGAATCCGAAAGGAATCATTTTCACCGGCGGACCGAACAGCGTATACGGAGAGGACTCCCCAAGATGCAGCGCTGAGATTTTTGAACTTGGCATCCCGATCATGGGAATCTGCTACGGTTCTCAGCTGATGGCATATCTGCTTGGGGGAAAGGTGGAGACCGCACCGGTCAGCGAATATGGAAAGACAGAGGTGGATACGGAGGCTTCTTCCGTACTTTTCCAGAATGTGGAGAGAAAGACCATCTGCTGGATGAGCCACACTGACTATATTTCCAAAGCGCCGGAAGGATTCCAGATCACGGCTTCCACCCCGGTATGTCCGGTAGCGGCGATGGAATGCCCGAAAAGAAAACTGTATGCGACACAGTTCCATCCGGAAGTTATGCATACCCAGGAAGGAAAGAAAATGCTTTCCAACTTTGTATATGAGGTATGCGGCTGCACAGGAACCTGGCGCATGGATTCCTTTGTAGAGACAACGATTGCCCAGCTGCGCGAGAAGATCGGCAGCGGAAAAGTGCTGTGCGCACTCTCCGGCGGAGTGGATTCCTCTGTGGCAGCAGTTCTTCTGGCAAAAGCAATCGGCAAGCAGCTGACCTGTGTGTTTGTAGACCATGGTCTGCTGAGAAAAAATGAAGGCGATGAGGTAGAATCCGTATTCGGTCCGGAAGGCCCGTACGATCTGAACTTTATCCGTGTCAACGCACAGCAGAGATTTTATGAGAAGCTGAAAGGCGTGACAGAGCCGGAGGCAAAGAGAAAGATCATCGGCGAAGAATTTATCCGTGTCTTCGAGGAAGAGGCGAAAAAGATCGGAGCTGTGGATTTCCTGGTACAGGGAACCATCTATCCGGACGTGATCGAATCCGGACTTGGAAAATCCGCGACCATCAAATCTCACCACAACGTGGGAGGTCTGCCGGATTATGTAGATTTCAAGGAAATCGTGGAGCCGCTGAGACTGCTGTTCAAGGATGAAGTTCGTGCGGCAGGACGTGAGCTCGGCATTCCGGAGTATCTGGTAAGCCGTCAGCCGTTCCCAGGCCCGGGTCTTGGTATCCGGATCATCGGAGAAGTGACGGAAGAGAAAGTAAAGATCGTTCAGGATGCGGACGCAATTTACCGCGAGGAGATCGCAAAAGCCGGCTGCGACAAAGGGCTGGGACAGTATTTTGCGGCTCTGACCAATATGCGGTCGGTTGGAGTTATGGGTGATGAGAGAACCTATGACTATGCCGTAGCCCTCAGAGCGGTTACGACCAGTGACTTTATGACGGCGGAGGCTGCGGAGATTCCGTGGGAAGTGCTGCATAAGGTGACGAATCGGATCGTCAATGAGGTGAAGGGCGTGAATCGCGTAGTGTATGATTGTACGAGTAAGCCGCCGGGGACGATTGAGTTCGAATAGTAAACAGGGAGCCGGGAAGCCGCATAAACAGCGGACTTTCCGGCTCTTAGTGTGTGGTGTGATACCTGTTTGATACCTATATGTCAAATAGACTTAGTTGCATATTTTTTTGACTTTTGACTTTACGCTCTGTTATTTTGTCAAATTCTGTTATATTACTACAGAGTAAAGGAGAAAATGGATCATAAGTTTCAAAATTTTGCTTACGAATAGCATAACTATGATTAGCATAACAATATATACAGCCATTTTGACAAGTATTATATAGACCTAAATCAATGCTTGCAATACAACCACATTCCAATCGTTGGTTTTTATCTTTTTCTATGTCTATGGAACAATGTAGTAACTTTGAAATAAGTCTGTCATCGATGCATCTAGCATGAGTTATGCCATAAGAAGATAAGTCAATGTCTTCTGCACAGGTATCTATTTCTATGTTATGTGAATAAGCAATTTCTGCAAAGTATCTCGCAAGGGTGTTTTTTTGCTCATAAGATAATTCATAAATATTTTTCCCTTTGATATTATGGGAGATTTTTGTATATAAATCAATAAAACTTATGGTTACTTTTTCTGTATAAAGACAGAGTTGTTCTGTAAGGTATTTGAATCTTTCAATGTGCCAATCAATAGAGTATTTTTCGTTAATGATAATGGGATCATAACGCCATATGACACGTTCTTTTCCAATATAATTGGATAATGTCTGGAAAGTATCAATTCTTGTAGACAAAGTAGGAAGATTTTCTTCGAAATCTTTATCATATGCGTTAAGTGTAAATTGAAAATAGTACATATAATCTTTCAAAGCGTTAAGTTTATTAATTATTGGCTTAGGATTTTTGCTCCAAAAAACAATACAATCAACAACATCTGGAGATAAGTTGATTTTACTTACTTGGTGAATATTCATAGGATTTCGTACATAGGCATATTGTTCTTTTAAGCGGTTTATAATCCACTCGGAAAAGAAAGCAGGGATATCAGTTCTTCGACTTGCACTTATTATCATAAAATCACTCCAATTCTATTATTAATTGGGCACTTGAACATACCGTCCACGGATTATAACGTGCCAAATTTGGTGTAGGCCAAGTTAATATATCTTTACTTGGATATTTGATACCATAACGTTGATACTCGTTTTGAATGTTATACTCAAAATATCGACAGGAATATGTGTGCCGAATCCCGTATTTTGATAGAGTATCTGAAAATCGTAAAAATAAATCTCTTCCACGACGATTACTATTTACATCATTGATAATTATTATTGATTTAGGTTGCATTCTTTTAATAACATTTTGTATTAGGTTTTTATAAAATTCATTTACAGCAGTCAACTTACCAGTGTTATAAAAATGTGAGATGAGGTATTGTAAAATAAGAAGATTTTTATCAACGGTGTAATGATCTTTAAAAATTTCAAAAACATCAGTGCAAATATACTCCGGATTATATGAGGTTGATTTAAAATAATCTTTAATAAAATTATGCTTGTCATTCCAAAGCGGGTTTATATCTATACCTAAGTAGTTCACGGGAATGCAAAAATTATTTTTTGACAAATAGTTTTCAAAAGCAGCTAAATCTGGAGATGCTCCACATCCCAGAGATAATATATTGAATGTATCTTTATATGGAAGACTATTGATAGAATGTAAAGCATATTCAATTTCAGAAGCATATTTATGGAAATATTTACATACATAAAAATTCAAGACATTATTACATGTATAATCAAGTCTTCCATTGGGGTGTCTAGAAGGGAAATGAATTTGTTCTAGACATTGTTCACAGTCTTGGGGGCAAACAGTAGGATGAGAACATGATGTATTACAATAGCCACAATTTTCATTTAGACATTTTTGTCGATAGTTCATATCACAATAATTCGTTAAGTTTTCTATAAGCATTTTTATCCTCCATTCCCTTAAAAACAAACATATGTTCTATATAATAATAACATGGTTGAACTCTTTAAGCAAGATTTTGAATGAGAAATCATGATTTTCTCCATTGATAACTATTATTTTTCTTGTCATTTCCTTTTTCATCAACGCTACTGCTGGAAGCTGGCCAGTTGATTTTCCATTCAAAATATTCGTCCTCTGAAATCTCTCCGCTTTTTAGCTGTTCTTTCCGCAAACCCCATTCACGCAGAAATTCATTTACCAGACCATAATCAATCCACATACCGACAGGAGCATGAGCAGGCCATTCGTCACTATCATTATAGCGAACAGACTTATCATCAGAAACGTTGCACTTGCCGGGATTGCGGACAAGCTGAAACAGATGAAAGGTATTGCGGTTGTCCTCGTCAAGCCAGAAAAAAGTCTGCATAATGTCCTCAGCGCAGCCGGGGGCTTCTATAATAAAATTGATATAGTTGACATTCAAAATCCTGGCAATTTCCATGAGAGTATCTTTTTTGGGAACACGATAGCCGGATTCATATTGTGCCACACGAACATCAGCGTTGCGCTCCTCATATCCCAGCTTCAATCCTAGTTCTCGTTGTGTTAATCCCCGAAATGTGCGGATTCTCTTAATTCGCTCTCCCAGTATCATAATTTTGTGTCCTTTCCTTAAACTTTACAAATTACACACCATAATCCATTCTTCTTCGTTTTCCCGTACAATATCAAAACCGATTTTTCGATACATTTCAGCCGCATAATTAGCCTTTTGAACAGAAAGTGAAACACGTTTATAACCATGTGTTTTCAACAAAGATAGCATTTCTTTCATCATATCGGTTCCTATCCCCTGTCCCCGGTATTCTTTGTATAGAGAGATGGCAAGAGAGGGCGTTTCATCATCAATATGTCCGTAATCGTGTATAATGCGTACCCAGACAGCACCAACGATTTTTTGTTCAACTTCTGCGACTAATGCGAAATCAGCTTTTGATGCCCCGAAGCGGTCAACATAAATTTGTAATTCGGGAGAAGCGATAATATTTTTCGGTGGCGGCTTTATACCGTCTGGAATAAAAATAGCTTCGTATAGAAATTCATTCAATAGAGGATATTCCATTACCGTCATTTCTCGTATCGTGTATTCCATAAAGCCCTCCTGTGAAAATAGTTATCCCGTTTCCTACATTGTAGCATACCTAAAATAATACGGCAACAAAAACTTATCAGAAATGCTAAATTTAATAAAAAAGATAAACTTAACAAAAAAGCTATTGACAATAGCAGAAATGTTAAGTATACTGAAAATACAGAACTTAACAAAAAAGTTAAAAATCCAAAAGGAGGACGTGTATTTGAAAAATGGTTTATTTGTAACAGCCGGAGAAGTGGCGCAGGACTTAGGCATTTCCAAACCATTTGCTTATAAGCTGGTGCGGCAGATGAACGAAGAACTGGAAGCAAAAGGTTTTATCACAATCGCCGGACGAGTGAGCAGAAAATACTATGAAGAAAAATTTTATGGCATGGCACAGGCGAATTAGGAAAGGAGTGAGATTATGGCGGCGTACAAAGACGAACAGCGGGGAACATGGTATGTGTCCTTTCACTATTATGACTGGACTGGTAAGAATTGCCGGAAAGTTAAGAGGGGATTTAAGACCAAACGGGAAGCAACAGAGTGGGAACGGCATTTCCGTATGAAAGAAGCGGCTGACTTGGATATGACTTTTGAGGAATTTGTTCAGGCATACACAAGAGATATGAAGCCGAAACTGAAACACAATACCTGGCTGACGAAAGAGCATATCTTGAGGACAAAGCTACTGCCCTATTTCAAGGATAAGAAAATGCGTGATATTCGTCCGAAAGATATTATCCAGTGGCAGAATGAACAGATTTCCTATCGTGATGAAAAAGGAAAGCCCTATGCTCCGACTTATTTGAAAACTCTGCAATCAGAATTGAGTGCACTGTTTAATCATGCGGTACGGTTCTATGAACTGAAAAGCAATCCTGTTGTAAAGGCGGGGCCGTTGGGAAAGGGAAAAGCGGAGGAAATGTTGTTCTGGACAAAAGAGGAATATCTGAAATTCATTGAAGCGGTAAAGGACAAACCATATTCCTATCATGCGTTTCAGATATTGTACTGGTGCGGTTTACGAGTGGGCGAACTGTTAGCTCTCACGTCGCAGGATATTGATTTTAATAACAAAGTCATTCGGATAACAAAATCTTATCAGCGATTGGAGGGTAAAGATGTAATTACAGACCCGAAAACTCCGAAAAGCAAACGAAATGTAAGTATGCCGGATTTCTTATGTGAAGAACTGAAAGATTATATCGGCAGATTATACGGGATTCTTCCCACTGACCGTATCTTTCATCTGACAAAAAGCTTTCTGCACCATGAAATGACAAGAGGGGCGGAAAAAGCGGGAGTGAAACGCATTAGAATCCACGATTTGCGACATTCTCATGTATCACTGCTTATCAGCATGGGATTTTCGGCGGTATCAATCGGAAACAGGGTGGGGCATGAAAGCGTGGATATTACTTATCGCTATGCTCATATGTTCCCGACGGAACAGACACAAATGGCAAAATTGCTGAATGAAGAATTTAAGGAGGGCGCAGAGGAATGAGCGGCACACACAAATATCCGACAATCAGTTTCCGTATCTCTCCCAGAGAGAGGGAAGAAATCGAAGCAAAGATTTTCACAAGCGGCATGAAGAAAAAAGATTATTTTGTCCGTTCCTGCATTTATAACCGGGTGTGCGTGGTAGGCAAGAAAGAAACAGTTTATCAGATTGTGGAACGGTTGCAGGAAATGGAGAATCGGCTGGTGGAACTGGCGGAGCAAATTGATGGCAAAAATCCGGGGATTACTTCCAAAGAAATCAGAGATTTGCGGGAAGCCTATGAAGATATGCTGAAAGCAATTCTTTGGATGTTGGACGGTGCAAGGTATCTGTGGCAAGGCGAAGAAAAAAGCCCTGACAGCGGCAACTGTTAGGGCTGTGATAACTGGAAAACCTCTGTTATCAACAATCACAATTCAAGTATAGCAGAGGTTTCTTCCGGTGACAACGAATTTTTCAAAAACGGAGGACATTATGGCAGGAACGAGAACAGAATTACAGATGATTAAAATGTCGGAGATACAGTCGCAGGAGGTGGCGTGGCTGTGGTTTCCGTTTATCCCTTATGGAAAGCTGACGATTGTACAAGGCGATCCGGGGGACGGTAAGACAACGCTTGTGCTGAACATAGCGGCGAAGCTGTCAAAAGGCGAGGGTCTGGACAGCAAAATGAAACTGACGGAGCCGCTGAATGTGATTTACCAGAGTGCGGAGGACGGGCTTGCAGATACGGTTAAGCCCCGTTTGGAAGCGGCAGGAGCAAATTGTGAAAATATTTCCGTCATTGACGAGAGCATAAAATCACTTTCCATGATAGATGAACGTCTGGAAGAAGCAGTCATAAGGACAAAGGCGAAGCTACTGATTTTAGACCCGATACAGGCGTATCTCGGCGGCGGTATGGATATGAACCGGGCAAATGAAGCAAGGGATATGACAAAGAAGCTGGCGACTCTGGCGGAGAAATATCAATGTGCCATTGTACTTGTAGGGCACATGAACAAAGCGGCTGGAAATAAGGCAGCATATCGGGGCATGGGTTCCATTGATTTTTTTGCGGTGGCAAGGAGCGTCCTGCTGGTCGGCAGAGTGGAGGGCGAAGCGAATATAAGGGCGGTAGTCCAGATAAAAAACAATCTGGCGGCGTTTGGACACCCGAAAGCCTTTGAGTTGTCGGAGGACGGTTTTCACTGGCTCGGAGATTATGAGATTACCGCCGATGAAGTGTTGGGCGGTATCGCTCCGAAAGCGAATAAGCTGGAACAGGCGAAGCGTCTGCTCCGGGAAGTGGCAGAAACAAACAATGCCATGCAGAGCAATGAGATTTTCAATCTTGCAGAGGAACAGGGTATATCCAGACGGACGCTTGAAAATGCGAAAAAGGAATTGAGTATCAGAGCAAAGCGGATAAACAATTCGTGGTATTGGGAACTGGATAAAATCAAGCCGGAATAAGGCAACAGCGCAACAATGCAGAGTATATAGAATTTGCGGGCTTGGTGTCTGCAAGGTTGCAAAAGATATAGACCTTGCGTTGTTGCGGTCTTGAAAAGGAGGGCGAATATGATACGACAGCCAGAATGGGGAACCCGGAATGTGAACAAATATTTTTACGAGAGTGAAGCCCGGAGGATTGCCGAACTCAATGAAATATTCGGAGATATAGAATTGACTGAGGCAGAAATGCGGATGCTGATATGGCTTGCCGGATGGGATGAATATACGATAGAAAATGTACTTTCGGCTATCCGAAAAGCTATAGCGGCGGAAGTAAAGCGGCGGCAACAGCCGCCCCGTCCGTAGGACGGAAAAGCCCCCGGCAGGGCGCAAAGGCAGCTTTTGATGGATGGAACGGCTGTCAAAAGTGCTTTTGTGTTACTTTCGACGAAAGTAACAAAGCTTATGCGCCGTATCCGGCGCTGATTGCCCGGAAAGGGAGAAAGGATATTGATTGAAGCGAACTATCAGCTTTATGACAGGAAAAGGCTCTGTCAACCATAATAGCAGAAAATTCCATGCAAAGAATACTGACCCGGAGCGAAGCTGTCTGAACGTGGAATACTGCAATGAAAATGTTAAGGACGTATATCACGAATTATTTGATGAAGCACTCGCCCGGTACAATGAGAAGCAGACCAGAAGTGACCGCCGGATTGACGATTATTATGAGAAAATCCGTTCCGGCAAGCAGGAAAAGCCATTCCATGAAATTATTTTGCAAATCGGGGATAAGGACAACATGGGGGCAAAGACAGAGAACGGACAGCTTGCGGCAAAGGTGCTGGATAAATATATGTGGGATTTCCAGCGGCGAAATCCTACGTTAAGAGTATTTAGTGCCTATCTTCATATGGACGAAGCAACGCCCCACTTGCATATAGATTTTGTACCGTATACGACAGGAAGCAAGCGGG